>Ga0308012_10000020_pt1 | contig 117831 bp, 112 predicted proteins | sample Neamet179_FD_203133 | JGI IMG/M metagenome (GOLD analysis project Ga0308012, IMG submission 203133) | Marine microbial communities from water near the shore, Antarctic Ocean - #179 | ecosystem: Environmental > Aquatic > Marine > Unclassified | place: Southern Ocean | collected 2014-07-25 | reverse complement strand
TTTTTTTAACTGTAACTCTATCAAAGACTCTTACCAGGATTTCAGTCCACACTTCGCTTGTCACAGCGAAGCATGGAATTTGTTTTGATCGTTTTAGTTATTTCTAACGCTTGCCTATCAATCTACCCACAGTGACATAACAAACCCCATTTTGCTCTGGGAAAGGCGGTTGAGCGATACCTTATTACTTGCTGCTTCATCAACGCTGGAACACAGATTTATATGTCATCAAATCATCTGCTACCTGTGAGTTACAATAGTTCAGTAGAGCCCACTCATTTCAGGGTGGCGAATCCCTAAGCATGCCGTGTTGGATACGCAAATATCTATCGGCTTCATTCTACGAATGGCAGATTCTTTGCGAATGCAGTAACAGCATCATCTATCTTGATCCATGTGGGACGAAAACTTGATGAGTGGGTCTGTCTACGAATAGTGGTGCCCTGTTAGCACTGTAATGCTAACTCTCATTCTGTCGTCTAAATGTATTTATCTTTAACTGTCTAAACTGTTTAACAAATACGGTTATTCTTTTTGTACTAATGTATTTAGTCATTCCTAAACAAAAGGTGCTGAAACACGTTTAAAACAGCGATTTCAAGAATGTATCTTTTTGGGTATAGCGTAGGGACTACATTACGATGAATACGCTCAGATGAGATTTATGTAGTCATAAGGGTTGCCCTATTTTTTTGAATACAGGACTATGAATAGGTCTAGAGTTAAAAGAATACAGGTGAGTTATGAAGGGTCAGAATGTAGGGTATATTCGTGTTAGCAGCGTAGAGCAAAACGAGATTCGCCAACTTGCAGGTGTTGATCTAGATATGCAGTTCGTTGATAAAATCACAGGATCTGTCAAAAGTCGTCCTGAGTTGGATAAACTGCTCAATCATGTTCGGTCTGGTGACACTGTTCATGTACACGACATTTCTCGCCTCGCTCGGAATGTGAGCCACTTACTTGAATTTGTGGAGTTGCTGACAAAAAAGGGCGTGTCTGTGAAGTTTCATCAAGAAGGTCTTCACTTCACCAGTGATCAGAATCCTATACAAGATTTAATGCTAACGGTGATTGGTGCTATTTCAGCATTTGAACGCACTTGCATTAAGCAGCGCCAATTTGAAGGCATTCAGATTGCAAAAGCAGCAGGAAAGTATAAAGGGCGCCAGACAACAGTTAACAAGCAGGCGATTCTTGATTGCTTGCACGATGGTCTATCGTTCCGAAAGACTGCTGAAAAAATCAAGGTGAGTCTTTCAACTGTACAGCGAGCAGCCAAACTAGCGTGAGCATTTGCAATGTCATCCTCCACCAGCAGTGACGATGCGCTACATTGGTTTAGAGCAGGCAGATATCAACCAGACTTATGATGACTTCGTGTTGTGACTCGCGTTAATCCGAAGATGTAATGCATTAAATTCATACCGAAGAATTATAGTCTTGGTAAGTTCGGGCAATGACCCTTGACCGTAGCGCCTCCCGTAGTACCCTACAGTTGTACATTGTCATCAGCACTGTTTTGTAACTTATTGATTTACTTATTTAATAGTTTAATTATTAGTGTTTAAGTCACTCTCCTGGCGCGCCAATTCTTAAATATTATTATATAATTTTCAATAAGTTAACCCATATGTTTGCGCAACCCTAGAGCCCAGCGTAGAACCTTACAGTAGAACTATCGTTAAACTCACTGTGCATTGCCAATGCTACCTATTGCGCTATTGCGCTATTGCAGGTTCAGCGCTCCAAAACCTACACATAGACAACAGGTAGCACCATAAAACCCTCTTTAAGGGTTTAGTGGTGGCATATTATTAAGCACTTCTTGCATGGTTGTGCCAAAGGCTGAAGGGTGAGGCACTACAGTGACACCACATGCTTTTAAGGCCGCCACTTTTTCTACCGCACTTTCGCCAACAGTATTAATAATGGCGCCAGCATGCCCCATACGTTTGCCTTTGGGCGCTGTTAAGCCTGCAATATAACCCACAAGCGGTTTGGTCATATTATCTTTTGCCCATAATGCGGCCTTCACCTCTTGAGACCCACCTATTTCACCAATAATAATCACAGCGTGCGTGTTTGGATCTTGCTCAAAAAACTCTAAATGATCTTTGAATGAACTGCCATTAACCACGTCACCGCCAATGCCCACACTTGTGGATACACCAATACCTAGTGATTTCATTTGTGAGGCGGCCTCATAGCCTAAAGTGCCAGAACGGCCGATGATGCCTACATTGCCAGGTAGGTAAATATGCCCTGGCATAATGCCCATCATGCTTTTACCTGGGCTAATGGTGCCTGCACAGTTGGGGCCTGTGAGCACCATACGCTGATCTTTTTTATATCTGCGCATATAACGCTTAACTGTAATCATATCCAAAGTAGGTATGCCATCAGTGATGTTCACACAAAAAGATATACCCGCATCAGCCGCTTCCATAATGCTGTCAGCGGCAAAAGGTGGGGGTACAAATATAATACTTGCAGTGGCACCTGTGTGTTTTACAGCGTCTTTCATGGAATTATAAACAGGTAGGCCAAGATGCATGGAGCCCCCTTTACCAGGCGTGACGCCGCCTACAACATTAGCGCCATATTGAATCATTTCCTGAGCATGAAAGGTGCCAATTTTTCCAGTAAAGCCCTGAATCAAAATTTTTGTATGTTCGTTAATATGAATAGACATTATGACTCTCCCTTAGCAATTTTTGTTTGCTTGTTGCACTGATTGACCGATTTTTCAGCCGCTTCAAAAAGAGAGTCTGCCAGTATAATAGGTAACCCACTGTCCAATATCACTTGCCTGCCTTTCTCAACATTTGTGCCTGATAACCTAACGATCAAGGGCACCTTAATATCTATTTTTTGCATGGCCAAAACTACACCTTCAGCGATCCAGTCGCAGCGATTAATGCCTGCAAAAATATTCACTAAAATAGCTTCTACACTCTCATCTGAAAGCACCAGCTGAAAAGCTTTTACCACCCGCTCAGGAGATGCGCCGCCTCCAATATCTAAAAAGTTAGCAGGTGCACCACCGGCATAGTTAATCATGTCCATGGTGGCCATGGCCAAACCTGCGCCATTGATAATGCAGCCGATATTGCCATCCAAACCTACATAGCTTAAACCACGATCATAAGCTCTCATTTCGCGCACTTCTTCTTGAGACTTATCCCGCAGCTCCGACACCCTTGGGTGGCGAAATAGCGCATTGTCGTCAAACTCCATCTTGGCATCCAAAGCCTGAAGTTGGCCTTCTTTGGTTACTGCCAAGGGGTTGATTTCTAGCATGCTAGAGTCCAATTCTGTCATGGCTTGATAGCAACCTAATAACAGCTGTGACATTTGGCGTATTTGATTTTTATCCAAACCCAAGGCGAACGCTATTTCCCTAGTTTGAAACGTTTGCAGGCCTACTGCAGGCTCCACTTCAAAGCGAAAAATAGATTCAGGCCTTTGTTCTGCCAAAGTTTCAATGTCCATGCCGCCTTCTACAGAGGCGATGACCGTAATACACTCTCTTGCCCGATCAAGCACAAACGCAAGATAAAGCTCTCTCTCTATATTACAGGCGGCTTCTACATACAATCGGTAGCAGATCTTACCCTCTGGCCCTGTTTGATGGGTGACTAGCTTGGCACCAAGTAGCTCATCAGCCGCTTTGCCTACTTCGTCATACTTAGAGCAAAATTTAATGCCCCCTGCTTTGCCTCGTGCACCCGAATGAACTTGTGCCTTTACTAGCCAGCTATCCCCACCTATTTCTATCGCTCTATAGGTGGCTTGCTCTGGGCTATAAGCTAAATTACCTATAGGAATGGGTACGCCATATTCGGCTAAAAGTGCTTTTGCTTGATACTCATGAATATTCATATTGTTCTCCCACTATTAAACAACGTTGTTTAGCTGATTGCTTTTGCAGCAATAATATCGGCTTGTTCAATAATGCACCGAGCCATTCTTTCTGATGCGATATCAATCATCTTTCCATCTAGCTGTGCTGCACCTTTGCCTTCTTTGGCGGCTTGTTTTAAAGCTGCCAAAATGGCTTTAGCACGAGCTACTTCACTTTCAGGAGGAGACATGGCTTCATTGGCTAGGGCGATTTGTGAAGGGTGTATGGCCCACTTGCCTTCATAGCCTAAAGCGGCAGCGCGATGAGCAGCAGCACGATAGCCTTCAGGGTCACTAAAATCGCCAAAGGGGCCATCAATAGCACGCAAACCAAAAGCGCGACATGCTGTAGCAATTTGCACCAAAGCGGTGTGCCACTGGTCGCCTATGGCGCCTGCGCAGTTGTATAGCGGGTTTAGGCCACCAATATTAGTGGTGCGTGCCCGCATGCTGGCTGCATAATCAGCTACGCCAAAATGCAAGGCTTCAAGCCTAGGGCTAGCCTGAGCGATAGACATTACATTAGCACCACCTAAGGCAGTTTCTATTAAGCACTCAATACCTATTTTGTGTTTAATGCCACAGGCTTTTTCAATTTGAGTAAGCAACATATCTACAGCGTATACATCTTCAGATGTACCCACTTTAGGGATTAATATAGTGTGTAAGTTGTGCCCAGCTTGCTCCACGATATCCACAAGATCACGATAAGCGTAATGGGTATCCAGCCCATTAATTCTTACCGACATGGTTTTGCCAGACCAATCGATATCATTAAGGGCGGCAATGATATTTTTGCGGGCTTGAGGTTTGTCATCTGGCACTACTGCATCTTCACAATCCAAAAAGATGTAATCAGCAGCAGATTCAGATGCTTTAATAAACATATGGGGGCTAGAGCCTGGCACTGCTAATTCACTACGTTGTAAACGAGCAGTTGCTTGTTGATATTGCGTAAAACTCATTTGTGAAAACTTCCTAATCTAATGTAAGTGGATGCACAGTAGAGTAGGAAAATTGAATAAACAATGTTAAAAATCACAAAAAAATAGCAAAAAGCAAAGAAACTCTCGAAGTTTTTTACCAATGGGACCGTGGATTTATGATAAGAAATATTTGTGCTCAAAACCGTGAATAAAAACACTAAAGCGAAAAAAGTTTTGTCGCTTAATCGATGAAGGTAGCGCTTTTAAATTTAGACTGAATGAGCGTATAAGGATGAATTAACAAAACTGCAGGAGCCGTTATGGTTCCAGCAGGTATAAAGGATGCAACTTTTGGTTTGTGTCTGCGGTGTGTATGCGGCGGGTGGGCACTACCTTCTACCCAATATTCGCACAATGCGCAAAAACAAATTAATAATGTCCATATACAACGCAGCCGCACTGTCTATGGCGTTATCATAAGTTTTGGGTATGGCGTTGGCTCTAGCCCAATCATAGCCAATATAGCCACAAAAGATAATCGCCACTATCCAATCCAAAATGCCATGATGAGTATTAAAGATAAATATCTCAATCAGCTCAACAATCACCACACAAAACAAAGCAATAGTAAGGCCGCCCGATATTTTATTAAAAAATGCAGGGTACATAGAGCCCAAAACCATCATCACAAAAGTGACCATGCCAGTCACTCGGATAGCCTGCACTACTATGTCGGGGTTATATTGGCTTACTACCAAATTAATAATCAGCCCAAAAGGCACCACCACAAAGTTATACCCAATAAAGCTCACCATAGGGCTGGCAGATTTCTTAAAAAGATAAATGCCCAAAAAACAGGAGCCCAAATAACCAACAAAAAAGACGATAGGGTTAATGCTGCTTATAGAGGCCACGGGTATATTCACCACCATAAGCCAATTTATGGCAAAGCCCCACATAAGGGTTAAACCGATCACCACGTTGTAGGTGGAGCGATGAATGATCTTGGCATCTGTGTGTGTTCTGTTAAATACGCCTACTTCCATGGTTTCACCCTATGTTCGAAAATATTGTTATGCAGCTATTAACTGTATGCTTTGTTTGAAGTGATTTTAGCCAGCCCTTTAACAATCTTAAACACCGACCACACCCACACAGCAAACAATATGAAATAGCCTACCACTATAAACGCTAAGAAAAAGCCAATAATGCTAAGGCCAAGGCCCCACCAAAATACTTTGATGATGTTTGTATAATGGTCTTCATAAATAGTGTCTGCAGCATCACCTTTTTTAACCATAGCCCAAACAGCACCCACAAGCCAAAAAATGCTGGTAAAAAAGCCCACGGCCATCAAGCAATAAGCGATAAGTGCGTTTGTTTTTGCGGCATCATCTTTGGCAGATAAAGGCGTTGAAACTTCGTTGTGTGGTTGAATATTGGTCATTGTAAATCCTTTGTGGGTTTAAATTTAACCGCTGTACCAAAAACCATAATTTCAGATGAGCCAGTCATAATGCTACTTGTAGTAAAACGAATACCCACCACTGCATCTGCGCCCTTTGCATGGGCATTGGCCACTAAACGCTGCACAGCGGTATCCCTAGCTTCAGTTAGCATTTCCGTATAGCCGCGTATTTCGCCGCCCACAATGCTTTTTAAACCAGCCATTAGGTCACGCCCTACGTGCTTTGCTTGAACAACGTTACCGGTAACAACACCTACTACTTCTTCAATTTCCTTGCTAGGAATAGAATCTGTGGTTGAATAAATCATAAAGCCCCTTAAATGCGCTTTTGCGTATGGTTAGAAAAAAGAACAGCTTAACTATGCAAATATATAACCAAAAATAGCCGCCTATTACAAGATTTTGAAATAATATTAAACATCGTAAACCATAAATGTTTAGTTGTATCGCTTATTTGGCGAATATATTCTTAGACCTATTGTAGAGCTATAGACAACGCACTTACTTACGCAAATCAAACGCAATCACACAGCGTTCTACATCTTTTAACACCGGCACTGTTTGGTGAAACAAAGACGACGGAAAGAGAATGATATCCCCAGGGTTTGGCTGATACGTTTGGTGTGGGTAGTTGGCGTCTATAATAGGGTAGCCATAGCCGTGTAGGCCAAACTCAATGGCGCCCTCATTATCGACGGGGTTTTCTACTGTTTTAAGATAAATCACACCACTTACACACCCAGCAGAATGAATGTGCGCACTTTGATGACCATTTTTTAGCATGCGCACATACCAAGATTTGATGTGATGTTCTTTTGGCCAATTTTGCGTAAGACCATGCCCTAGATGTTTAAATTTCTCATAAAATGAGGCTAATTCTTTTTCTACAATAGCTTCTAATATTTTAAGCGCGTCACTAGGCTTGGTAAAGAGGTTGCCTGCAGTATGAAAGCCCGATTTTGTGGCATGGTTTTTGGGCTCCCAAGTGGTGGTTTTGTTGTTCATTTCATCTAATAATGCAGCAATATATGCATCAGCATCAGGCATGTGGTCTTTTAGGTTACCAAAGGCCACTAGTTCGTTTGGTTTTTTACAAAATGGAAAACGATCTGGCTGCTTAAGCTGGTGTGATGCAAAGGCGCTAAACGCCGCTACTCTAATGTTGGATGGGTTTTGCACAGCAATGGTGTCTATGCGTGCATTAACGTCATCATATTGCTCTAGCTTATAAGCACACTCTAGGGCCTTGGCTACAGAATATTTGTCTGTGAGTTTGTCAAAACAGGCTTGTGCTTGGGCATATTCTTGGCAGTCATGCAAAAGGCTGCCTAAGTTTTTAGTGGCATCTGCAAAGTCTGGCTTAAGCGTTAGGGCTTTTTTATAGCTGTCTTGTGCTGCCTTTACGCTGCCCTTGTCATTTTGTGCAGCGGCCATGTTGTAATAAGTTTGTGGGGAATCGGGCTCTATCTTTAAGGCTTTTTTATAGCTTAAAATGGCCGCATCAAACTGCAACAGGCCAGCATGTGAAGCCCCTGCTATATTGTGTAATAACGATGATAACGGGAATTTAAGCAACATTTTTTTGGCACCAGACAGTGCCTTTTCAAACTCACCTATAGTAAATAAGTCTATTATTGCTTGTTGCTGCTGCATGGCTTTTTGAATCTGCTGCTCTTTCTTTGTGAGCTTGGCAGCGTTTTGCGCGTCAATAGCTTGCTTAACATCTTTGCTTGCTGTTGGTGCCATAAATCAATCCGTAATATATTCTTTAGTGGAATATTAACATTGGGGTTAGCCTATTTAAAGCGCTATTACTTAGCGCTCACTAGGCACATTCACAAAATCTACCCCCAGAGCTTTTTGTTCAAACCACATAAACATAAAGTCAGCGGTTAATGCTTGCTCTATCGCCATAGCTCGCTCTGTTGGGCAAAAAATGGTTACCAATACTTGTGTATCTCCAAGTTCAGAAGTAGCCACTTGAATATGGGGCTGGGGCCCTGCAATATTAATTTCTAGCCTGTTTTCAATGAGCTGATTATAACGAAAGGCCACGTCTTTAAAGTCTTCGCAATACTCGTGTGCTTTTTCATATAAACGATCAATAAATATAAACGGGTTCACACTGCCATCACGGGTAATAGTGAAATGGTGCATGGCATAGCGTTTTAAAAAGTTTAGATTTTTAATAGGGGCTGTAATCAGCTTGCTATTGGGCAAATACAAAGTAATGCCAGTGTATTCATAGGCATCAATGTTCACCTCTAAAAGCGTGAGCTTCATCCAATCTGTTGAGTGCACCTCACCACAAGCATCACCTACTTGTATCCAGTCACCTGTGCGATAAGGCCGGCTTGAAATAATGTACATAAAGCCAATAAAGCATTGAATAAATTCTCTAGTGGCAAGCACTATGGCCACGATAAATGCAGCGATAGAAAACGCAAACTTTTGCATTTCTGCAGACCAAATATTGAAGACTACAATCAGCAATACTACGCTGACTAAGTTATTGATGACATTTATTTTGGAACGTTTATTGTCTGCATATTTATGTTTGATCAGGCTGATGACTAAAAATTTAATAAACAGCACGCCCACAAAAAAGCACACTGTAATGACAAATTTGTTGGCCATTAAAGACAAAAATAAAGGGTAGTAGGTTTGAGTCATAACGGCTATTTATCCACTACTGCCCGCCATTTTAAGACTAGCTAAAAAAAGAGCAGAGATTGATTATTGCAGTGATCCAGGCTAAAGCTAGATAAGCCTCACAGCTGCAGTATGCAAACGAGCGTCATTATAGGGTTATTATGTGTGTGTGACTATTAGCTAGTGGCTTTTAAATAAGCGTCACTGTCTGGTACAAAAGTAGAGTAAATAGGCACTAGAGCTACACATATGTGGACCTTAGTTTAAAGCGGTCGCACCCGTTTCCATACGGACTATCTTGCCATCTTTAAGCATGGCAACAAGCATTACGGCTTCTTTAGTATCGTCTGGGTAAGACATAAACGAGTGCTGTACCATAATATCGTCATTTTCATACACGCAGCGGCTTGAGTCCTGAATAAACTTGTCATTGGCAAGCATGCCAGTAACCATTTGGGCCCATTCAGTCTTTGAAAAACGGTTACCTGTCTTATGAAAAACAGCAACGAAATCTTCATGCAAAAGCGCTATGTAAGCCGCTGCGTTGTTATCACTCATTGATTGGTTTAATTTATCGTAAATTGCCATTATAAAATTCCTTTACTTACATAGGTTGAGTAAATCACTTTGCCCAGTACAACTGCCTAGCCGTATTAGTTTGCTTATAGGCTCTTTCACGAGGCTCTTAAACATTGTAAACCTCTTATATGCCATGTAAAGTCCATTTTTTAGTATCCAAAAATAGCTTTTTTGGGTAAACCTTGTTGATCATTAAACTATATTAGCTTTGATATACAATAAAGCGTTTTGAAAACGCTTTATTGTAAAAGGATCTACTATGTACTTAGGCATAGACATTGGTACATCTGGTGTAAAAATATTACTGCTAGATCAAAGCCATAAACTAGTAGGTAGCGCCAGCGCCCCATTAACCGTCACTAGGCCAGAAATCTCTTGGAGTGAGCAAGATCCAGATGATTGGGTTAGCGCCATTATCCAAGCCATGGATGAACTTTATCAGTGCTATCCCAAACAACTGGCGAGCGTTTGTGGCATTGGACTTTCTGGCCAAATGCATGGCTCAGTGCTTATAGGGGTAGATGATAAGCCTCTTAGGCCTTGTATTCTTTGGAATGATGGCCGCAGCGAACAGCAGTGCACACAGTTGTCTCAAATAGCAGATTTTAAAGGCATCACAGGTAATTTAGTGATGCCTGGGTTCACTGCACCCAAACTGAGATGGATCGAACAAAACGAGCCAGATGTGTTTAGTAAAATACATAAGGTGCTTTTGCCCAAAGATTATGTGCGTCTTTGGCTTACAGGCACTTATGGCACCGACCTATCTGACGCATCTGGCACTTTGTGGCTAAATGTGGCCCAACGAGATTGGTCTGACACATTGCTTACAGCCACACATTTATCTAGGCAACACATGCCGGCCCTATTTGAAGGTAATGCAATCACTGGACAATTACGGCCTGAGTTAGCTAAGCGTTGGCATATGTCATCAGCCATTGTGGCAGGTGGCGGCGGGGACAATGCCGCATCGGCTTGTGGTATGGGCGTTATTGCTCCAGGTAATGGATTTATTAGCTTGGGCACCTCAGGTGTAGTGTTTGCGCCAACCACCACTGCGCAGCCTAATACACAAAGTGCAGTGCATTCATTTTGTCATGCCTTTCCAGATATGTGGCACACCATGGGGGTCACTCTTTGTGCAGCAGACAGCCTGAGCTGGTTGGCTAATGTCACTAATACTAGCGTTACCACTATGGTTAATACCCTGCCTAGTAAAATAGAGCGGGCATCAGATGTTCAATTTTTGCCCTATTTATCTGGTGAGCGCACTCCGCACAATGACGCTAATGCGCGGGGCGCCTTTGTAGGTTTGCATCGAGCCACCTCTTCTGAAGACTTAGTGCAGGCGGTCATGGAGGGTGTAGCATTTGCTTTAACAGATTGTTTAAGTGCGATCACAAAGGTGAATGCGCAACAGGACACGCAGCTTGCCACTGAACTTAATAGCGCCTTTGTAGTGGGTGGTGGCAGCAGCTCTTCCCAGTGGTTAGACATTATCGCTGCGGCAATGAATATAGATTTATTGGTGCCTGAGCAGGGTGATTATGGCGCAGCTTTGGGCGCTGCAAGGTTGGCTATTTGTGCCGTAACAGGCGAGCATATTAGCAGCATATGCTTACAACCCAAGGTGTCTAAAGTGATACACCCCAAGCCAAACTTGGTGGAGCAGTATCAGCGCTCTTATGAGAAATTTAGCACTATTTACCCAAGCTTATATAGCCAAAGAGTAAGCTAAAAGGCTTAAGATTGGGGAGATTTTAGCTCTTCTATTAGCGCCAAATAGCCTTCGCGGTAAGTGGGAAATTTGAATTTATACCCACTGTCTAGTAGCTTTTGGTTGCTGCAGCGCCTGGCAGCGCGTGAGCTTGTAGGTTTCGCTGTTAAACTTACATTTAGCTGCGCCGCCAACCAATGGCGCACTTCATATAGGGTGACTGGCTGGCAATCTGTGGCCACATAGATAGGTAATAGGCTTTTGTCTTGCTCATTTAAGAGAATGAGGTGAGCGATCACTGCGGCGCAATCTTCACTATGTATTCGGTTGCTCCACTGCTCAGGCTGTTTTGTGCACCCTACCCCTGCCAGCACTTGATCTAACATTCTGGTGCGACCAGGCCCGTAAATCCCTGAAAATCTTACCACTACACTTGTGCACGATGCAGCTAATGGCGCGGCTAATATAGTCTCTTCGGCTTTGCGCAGTGCTTGGCCAGAAAACGATGTGAAAGTGGCTTCACAGTCTTCATCCACCCATGCCCCCATATTTTGGCCATATACACTGGTGCTAGACACCCAAATAACCAACTTAGGTTTATACACAGCGCGTGATATAGCCAAAGCTAGAGCCGCAGAAGAATCAACATAGGCCTTTTGATAGCCTTCCTCACTCATACTGTCTGGAGTGAGGGTGGCAACGACCACATCAAAACCTTCTTCAAACACAGTGTCTAAATATGCGTTATCTCTAATATCACCCACTAAGGGGGTAATGCCATGGACAAGCTCTGTGGGGCTGCGCTTTAAACCAAAAAAATGGTGCGCTTCAGGCAGGTTTGGAGGTATGCGCTGGGCAATATCGCCGCAGCCTGCTAATAATATTTTCAATTCAATAGCCCATTTCAATCAATATTTTTACGACCAAAAATTTGGCTGTATGTTTAGGTGGCTTGCGTTCTCATTATTTTTACATATAAAAAATCGTTATCATAGTGGCGTTATGCGCTTAGTAGTAGGCTCACCATAGTTGCTGAGCGGTGAATCAGCCAATAGATAAAAATTAGAGTATGCTGTTAGTGAACGCATTTGCTTATAAATAGTGTTATTAATCTGGTTGTTAATAAAGGCATAGTGTTATGGAATCTAAGTTTAAAGAAGTTTCTTTATGTGTGTTCGATGCTTATGGCACTTTGTTTGATGTGCATTCAGCCGTAGGCCAGCATGCCCATGCGTTAGGAGATCAGGCGCAGATGATTTCTATGTTGTGGCGTCAAAAACAGCTTGAATACACTTGGCTACGTAGTTTGATGGGGCGCTATGTAGATTTTGCGCAAGTTACCCAAGAAGCGTTGCATTATGCCTTACAAACCCATTCAGTAAACGATGCGGCACTAAAGCAAAAATTATTACTGGCTTACAATCAACTGATAAGTTACGCCGAAGTAAAAGACACGCTCAAGCAACTGCGTGGTGCGGGCATAGCTACGGCCATCTTATCTAACGGCTCACCTAATATGCTGCATGCAGCGGTAGAGTATGCAGGGCTAACCGACCTAATAGACCAAGTAATTTCTGTGGATGAGCTTGGCATATATAAACCAGACCCAAGAGTTTATCAATTAGCCCTTGATGGTTTTGGGGTCACTAAAAACCAAGTGTTGTTTCATTCCAGTAATGCTTGGGACGTTGCAGGCGCGGTAAATTTTGGCTTTAATGTAGCCTGGATTAACCGCTTTTCTCAGCCATCAGAGCCTTTGTCTAAGGCTCCTGATTTAATGCTCAATGATTTGCACCAAGTGCTTGGGCCGCTGGAAATCCTGCCTATTTAAACCCATATTTAGTGCTTATAAGCATTAAACCAAACAAGGTCAAAGTGATTCTCGACCCACAAGTCAAGTAAGTATTGATGAGCTGGATGGTGATAAAGTGACGACATAAATTCAGCCACACCTTCTAAGCCAAAGGCTAACAAGATGGATTGAGGCAAAGCTACGTAAAGGAATGCATATGCAGCAACTAGCTCACCAATTACTCCAAAAGACGATACGTAGATGGGTGCCTTTTTGGCGGGATCTGCCAAAACAGCAGCACCTATTGGAAAAACTATCCCTTGATCCACATTTAAATGCTGCTGATGAAAAAGTATTGCTAACGTGGATGGACGCCTGTCTTAAAAGTGATGGTGGTGAGGTGGCTGCAAGGGGTCGAGCGGCAGAGCTTGGTAGGCACTTTTTAGGGCTAAATGATGCCGGAAGAGTGCGGTTTTTGTCCTTGATGGCCGACAATTATAATGTAGATGAAGCACAACTAACTCAAGTTATAGAATCTTGGTTAGCCGCTGACTCAGGTGAACGAGTGGCTTTAGAAGCACAGCTACGTATTGCTTTAGAGCCTCCAAGAATGAAACTGCTGGCACAGTTTAATGAGCTGCCCCAAGGCATTAAGTTTCTTGTGGATATGCGTGCACAGCTGCTGCGCTTAACAAAAAAGCACCCAAACCTTGCGCCATTAGAAGCTGATTTAAAACGTCTTTTAAGTGCATGGTTTGATGTGGGTTTGCTGCAAATGGAAGAGATCAACTGGCGCTCCAGCGCAGAGCTTCTTGAAAAGCTGATTGCCTATGAAGCGGTGCATGCCATTAAAGACTGGAATGACCTTAAAAATCGCCTTGATTCAGACCGGCGCTGCTTTGCTTTTTTTCACCCCAATATGCCTGATGAGCCGTTGATCTTTGTAGAAGTGGCTTTGGTAAAAGGTATGGCTAACAATGTGCAAGAGTTACTAGATGAAACTGCACCTTTGGAAGACATTGGTTTAGCAGACACGGCTATATTTTATTCAATTTCCAACGCACAAGCAGGGCTTTCTGGCATCAGTTTTGGCAACTTTCTTATTAAGCGCGTGGTTAAACAGCTGCAGCAAGAATTTACTCAATTGACTGCGTTTGCAACCCTATCGCCCATTCCAGGATTTTGCCGGTGGTTAGACAACATAGGCGTTGAGCAAGAATCAGCTTTGTTAGATGAGGGAGTCGTTTTGAGATCGCCAGAGCATATGCAAAAAATGGCGATTCACTACCTTGGCAAAGAGAAGCAAAAGCGCAACCCAAGCTATGCCCGTGACCCTGTGGCCCACTTTCATCTAAGCAATGGCGCCCAGATCGAACGCTTAAATTGGCTAGCGGACACCTCTGACAATGGTTTAAAACAATCCCAAGGCATGATGGTTAATTATCTTTACCAGCTGCCACACATAGAAAGCCGTATTCAAGATTACAGCACCAAAGGCAAGGTGGCTTTGTCTGCCAGTATTGAAAAAAAGCTCAGCTCATAAAGTTTCAAGCTATGTTGGCAGCTTAAGTTTTAAACTTTAGTGAGCCAACCAAAGCGGTCTGTTGCCAAACCAAACTGAATGTCGTTTAAGGCCTTGCGTAGCTTAACTGTGGTTTTGCCTGGTTTGCCTGTACCCACAGTATGGTCTTTACCATGATGTATTAAGGTGCCTACTGGAGTTAGCACCGCCGCTGTGCCAGAAAGTGCAGCTTCTGCATCCGGGTGAGCGCTACGTTCTAGTAGCTCCTCTACACTAAGATCACGCTCACTTATCTTCATGCCCATTTCTTGTGCCAAGGTTAGTACAGATGCCCTAGTGACGCCGTGTAAAAAAGTAGAATCCAACGCTTTAGTAATCACTTCATTACCATCGATTAAAATAAAGTTGGCTGCGGCTGTTTCTTGTACATCTCCTTGAGGGGCGAATAAAACTTGATCAGCTTGGTGCTCGGCGCGGGCTTTATTTACTACAGGCATTGCGCTGCAATAGTTACTACCACCTTTTATCATGCCCATGTGGGGTGCGCAGCGCATACCGTCTTCATCTATTAGCACCCGTAAGGTGGTATCGCCACTTGCAAAATAATCCCCCACTGGGGATGCAAGTATATAAAGCATAGATTTGTTTGAAGGTGCTGCAGCCTTGCCAATGGCAGCTTCTGTACCCATATGCGTGGGGCGTAAGTATAAAGTGCCTGGAGCTGCTGGTATGTCATCTGCATAGCGGCCTACAAGATCTAAGATCATAGTCTTTAACATGGCTTCATCTACGCTAGGCAAAGAGATTAAGCGGCTACTTTGTGCCATCCGTTTAATGTTTTGATCCATACGAAAAATATGGCTACTACCATCAGGGTGACGAAATGCTTTTAGCCCTTCAAAGCAGGTGCTCGAGTAATGTAATACGTGAGCACCGGGGTGTATTGAAATGCTGTTGCTTGGCACCAAACTTGGCGTGCTCCATTGGTTGCCATCGAAGGTGGCTAAGGCCATTTCCGGAACAAATTGTGTGCCAAACGCAGTCATGATGCTCTCACTTTATAAAGGTGTTCAATTAAGCCTCACATCATACCACCGCAATGGTTTTTTTTTCGAGTGTTGAGAACGAAAATTACGTAAAAATGCACTCGCTATGACACCTTTTTGAGTGTGGTGTTAAGCACCATTACGCAAGATAAGTCGCGTGTTGAATAAAAACGCTCGCATTAAAGCTTTAACTGGCTGCTGTTTTAACTTAAAGTAGGCCCCGTAGGTGGCTACACTAATTTAGCTTTCACGGGAAACAGCCTTTTAAAGAGCTGTGCTGCCCCCGCAACGGTGAACAAGCAATGCTTGTCAGCCCGGAGACCGGCCTACATCTATGGGGTTAAACCTACTAACATTAATTTTATCGTGCGGGTGAGCACGTGGAGGAATATATGACTACATCTTCAGTAATTTCAAAGGCCAATACACCGGTATCTAGCCGCGTTTTAGCAAATTCAAGTGTACAGATGGCTGCTGCTGCAATTTTGGGCATGGTAGTATTGATGGGCGTTGGTTTTGCGCCTATGGATGTTGCACATAACGCTGCTCATGATACGCGCCATTCTTTTGCATTTCCTTGCCATTAAGAATCACTACCTTTTCTTAGGATAATTCTATGTTCCGCCCTATGGTGTTAGCTGCGCTAGGCATTGCCTTGGCTGCAGGTTTAGTTTTAAGTGCAGTTCAAACTTTGCACGTATCCCCTATTATATATGCTGCTGAAGCCTTTGAAATTGAGCAGCCAGAAATGGCCGCCGTCATTCACAGTGATCATGGCCACTCCCACACACATAGTGTCCAAGCATGGGCTCCAGGCGATGGTTTTGAGCGAATTGCCTTTACTGTGCTCTCTAACGTTTTATCAGCTTTTGGTTTCGCCATCATTTTACTAGCGGCCATGCTCATGGCTAAAGATAAGGCGCAATTAAATGTGTCTTGGCAAAGGGGAGTTTTGTGGGGTTTGGCAGGTTATCTCATGTTTTTTATAGTGCCAGCACTGGGCCTCACTCCAGAAATACCCGGTATGGAAGCGGCCGCCCTTGAAGGCCGCCAATCTTGGTGGGTTTTAGCTGTTTTGAGCACGGGCTTAGCTATTGCCAGTGTGGTTTTTTTACCAGGTATCGCTAAAGCCTTCGCTATTGTATTTATTGCCGTGCCTTGGCTTGTGGGTGCGCCACAGCCGCAAGTGCACGGCTTTTTGCACCCTGATGCACAAGCTGTAGCCACACTTACTGATCTGCAAGCACAGTTTTTGTATGCTACGGCCATAGCTAATGCTGTGTTTTGGGTCATATTGGGTGGCTTAACAGGATATACAGCTAAACGGCTAGTGCAGGCGTAAGGTGTTGCTGCCTTCCCAATCTATCTATGATTATGTGTTGGAGTGTGTGTTTAGCGTTTATTTATCAAACCCACAAGCACTAAAGCGAAGGCTTGATATGGCAGAAACAGCCATGGTGATCACTAGCCAAGGGTTGCAGTTTAGCCTGCCACAAATTTACGCTTTTGCATGTTTAGAAACACAACAAACACAACAGCAGTCTTACCAAAGCTTTAGGAGCTGCCTTTATGGGCAGCAAACTCAAGTGAAATTGCGCGCCTTAGGAGGCGAAGTAGTCATCGCTTGTAACCAACAAAATATTAATGAGAGCCTCTATCAACTGCAGGCCCTACAGGTTAAATAGCCTATTAAATGGTATAATCAGCTAGCCTAATTTAGCTGCACCAAAAGAAATAGGCAAGGCAAAATAAAAAGGGTACTAAGTGGAAATAAGTGTTCTATTAATAGGCTTCATGATTGGTATGCGCCACGCTCTAGAGGCTGATCATGTGGCTGCAGTGGCTTCCATTGTCACCCAGAAGCAAGGTAGATCTGCTGCGCTTCGCCATGGTGCTGTTTGGGGCCTTGGCCATACCCTGACACTGTTTGCTTTAGGCACAGCTGCCTTATTAAGTGGAGTGTTAATTCCTGAGTATATCGCTACTTTATTGGAGTGTGCGGTTGGGTTTATGTTGCTGTATTTAGGTCTAGATGTACTTTGGCGTATGAGCCAAAAAGGCATACATTTTCATGCCCATCAACACCATGGTAAAACCCACCTCCATGCCCATCAACACCATACGCATGACCTAACATTAGAGGCAAATGCTCATTCACATAACCACAAAAAACCGTTCCCAATACGCACGTTAATGGTGGGTATTATGCATGGTATGGCAGGCTCTGCTGCGTTAGTGGTTTTAACCTTAAACGCTGCGCAAGATTTATTGGCAGGTATGGGTTATATGGTGTTGTTTGGCATAGGGTCTATTCTAGGCATGGCCTTGCTATCTGTTGCCATTAGCGTGCCCTTCAACCTACCAGGCAAGCACTTAGAGCGCTTTTTAGGTTACCTTCAATTAGTCATCGGTGTAGGCACTTCAGGCCTTGGTGGTTTTACTGTGTTTAATTATTTTTATTAGCACCCAGTCTCATAAATAAGCAGGGTTTTATTTAGGTTTAACAGCGTTTGCCTTAAGTAAATATTGTGCAGCCAAATAATACGCATTGGCTGCGTCTACCATAGCGTTGGGTGTGGTGCTGATGTGGGCTACACCTTTCTCATCTATGTCTGCGCTTACCACCTTACCGGTAATGTGATTCACGCTGGCAATCTCTTTGCCGTTAACAGCTACGCTGGTTCTGCTATCTTGCACAAACCCATAACTAGGTAGATCTTTGCCTTTGGCCCATGCTAAGTCTCTACCTAAGGTGGTATTAAGGTAAGGCTTTGGAAATAGTCCAGCAATGGTAGGTAATAAGTCTGGCAAACCACCAAACGTGTTGTCCACTTCTGGTGTCACCATAGAAGGGGCGTGGATGATAAGTGGCACAGGCAGCTCGGCTATACCAAACTGAAAGATATACTCAGGCAAAAAATCTACCTTTGCAGAGCTTGCTTGGTGGTCTGAAAAAAGCACAAAAATAGTATTGTCGTACAAGCCCTTACGCTTAAAATTCTCAAACATTTTACCAATATTATGATCCAATAAGCGCACTGCATTGTATTGTTTTACACTGATGAAACCATTGTCTTTTAAGTCCTTTGGGCTTTGTTGCTGCTCTACAAAACCTGTTTTATCATCGGCAATAGTATGAGGGCTGTGATTGGCCGCAGTTTGAATATAGCCTAAAAATGGCGTTTGAGCTTGGCTTAAAACATCACTAGCTTCGCTGAATAATGAATGATCAGAAATGCCCCACACATCAATAATGGGTGAGCTCCAATATTTTTCTTCATATAAAGTGACCCCCTGAATACTGTTATGAATGAGGGCGCTCATATTGGCCCACCCCGCACTGCCTCCAAGCATGTAGTGTTTTTCGTGCGCTACAAAAGAATTAATAACAGAGCGCTGATGAGTAATGAAAGGATTGCGAGTGGCTGTTTTTATGGCAGACACATCGGGAATGCCAGTAATGGAGGTGAACACGCTCTTTGCGGTAGACCTTGCGGGCACATTAAAGTGGGGATACCAGCGTGATTGGCTAATGAGAGCATCTATATTTGGCGTGGGGTTTAGCTTATTACCATAAGTACCTATGTGGCTTGCCCCCAAGCTTTCCATAAACACAATCACTAGGTTAGGAGTGCTTTGTTGAGCACTCACTACAGGTGTGCTGGGGGTCTCCCAGCGATCTAATATAGCCGCACCATCGCTTGGAAACTCTGCCCCTAGCAAGTGGGAAAGGGTTTGCAAGTGTGGCTGTAAATCTTGTTCAGTGGCAGAGGTGGCGGTGGTAAAACTGGCTGTATAATATACCCACACAAATGGATTTAACCCAAGCGCAGCAACTTGGGCATCACCGTTAAAAAACGCATGATTCCATCGTAAAGGCACCAATGACCAGCGGCCTAAAAGTATTAATAAAAATAAGGCCCCTATCACAACGATATGAACACAGTTGCTATACCAACGCCTACGTGTCTTTTCTTGGGTGAGCAACGGCAGTACAAACCGCTTATGCGCCCAGTAACCCAAGCTCCAAGTAGCAACGATCGCTAAGCTAATTTGAATTACTGGGTAAGATTGCCATACCATGGCGCTAGAAATACCAATATCACTACTAAAACGGGTGACAGATGCATCTATGCGTTTGCTAAGGTATAAATAATGCCCCGCATCAAAGACATACATCATCAGTATGACTAGTAAAATAATGCCGAACCAATAACCTAACAAGCGACGTAATAGTGCATAGTTAACAGCACTAAATCGGGGTAATAGTAGCCACGGTAATGTGGCTAAAGTAGCTAATAAAGCTACCCTTAAATCAAAGCGCAAACCCACCCAAAAAGCTTTTAGTAAGTAGCCTTCTGCAGCTATAGGTAGCTCGGAGAGTAAGCCCCAAAACAACACTCGAAACACACCTTGTAAAGCCCATAACGCTAGGGTTAATACAAGTAGATACTGCACACGACGAGGGAGCAAGGTCATAGTAGGCTTCAGTGGTGTTAATTGGTGTTAATGGGTTGTAATGGTGTTTTTGTAGAGCGTAAGTTTATCACTAAGCCTGCAATGATTAAAATGGCAGCCACCCACTTCCACCATGGCATGGCCTCATACAAAAAAACACCTGAGGCAGCCATACCAAATACGGGCACCAGTAGCGCCCATGGTGCTACAAGAGCTGCGGCATGGCGTTGTAATAATAAATTCCACAGGCCATATCCAATGAGGGTATTACCTATGGTTTGCCACAGTACAATAGCCCATGCGTGCCATGTGGCAGACGCTAAGCTTTGGGTTATAAGTATGGGGCCTTCAAGATAATAAGACATCAAGGCCAGTGGCGGCACTGCAAAAAGAGAAGACCATGCCAAAAAGGCAATAATATGCACTTTGCCACTGCGTTTAACGACTAGATTACCCGCAGCCCAGCTTAAAGCAGCTATTAAAATAACGGCTAAGCCAATAGGGGTGGCATCTGTGTTGCCTTGCACTGCGATTAATAAAATACCTACAAAAGACACCACCAAGGCTGAAATCTGAGGCCAACGTATGGTTTCTTTAAATAACATGAGCGCCAGTAAAATGGTAAACACAGCCTGCACTTGAATCACTAAAGAGGCTAGCCCGGGAGAAATATGGCTACCCATCACCCAAAATAATAGCCCAAATTGACCAAACCCAATAAACACCCCATAGGCGATTAAATAGCGCCAAGGCACCTTTGGGCGAGGTAAAAAAAACACCAAAGGCAAAGCTGCAAAGGCAAAGCGTAAACTAGCAAATAAAAATGGTGGTAAGTCGTTTAAGCCTAATTCAATAAAGACAAAATTAGTGCCCCAAATGAGAGCAACAAAAACAGCTAATAATTGATGGGTGATGGGCATTTTGACTTAGCTTTCTCTTGATGAGGTGAACCAAGCCAGCTTATCATGCAAGCTCACTACGCGCCCCACAATAAACAGCGAAGGAGACATCACTTTTTCTGTCTCGATCATTGCCGGTAATTGTGTGAGGTTGGACACTAATACCCGTTGGTCTTGAGTAGTGCCCTTTTCAATCAATGCTACCGGCATGTTGATGTCCATACCATGAGCTAACAGCTGCTCACAGATTAATGGCAGGCCTTTTAAGCCCATATAAAATACTAAGGTTTGGCCTTCTACAATTAACTCTGGCCAAGGCAAATTTACACTGCCATCTTGCAGTTGCCCTGTAACAAAACGCACCGACTGTGCATAGTCTCTATGGGTGAGAGGGATGCCAGAATAAGCCGAGCAGCCGCTAGCCGCAGTAACACCAGGTACGACTTGAAACGGTACATGTTGCTGCGCTAAGGTTTCAATTTCTTCACCGCCGCGACCAAAAATAAATGGGTCTCCACCTTTGAGGCGAGCCACACGTTTGCCTTGTTTGGCATAATTCACTAACAATTGGTTTATGCCTGTTTGGGGCACACTATGATTTGCACGGCGCTTGCCTACATATACCCGCTCTACAGATTCTGGCACTAATGCCATCACGCCATCAGAAACTAAGGCGTCATAAAGCACCACATCAGCTTTTTGTAATAGTCTAAAAGCCCTCAGGGTTAGTAGGTCTGGGTCTCCAGGGCCTGCGCCAATAAGGAACACTTCGCCCGTGTTCATTATCTTATTACGGACGCTGTCTATTTCTTTTAAGTGGCCTTTGAGCATACTTTCAGCGTCATCATGTTTGCCAGAGAATACGGCCTCGGCCACAGGGCCTTGCAGCACCTGATGCCAAAATATGGAGCGCTGCTTGGTATCTGGTAAAGCCTTTTTTACTTGTGGGCGATAAGCGCCTACTAAACGAGACAATTGGCCATAAGCTTTGGGCACAAGCTGCTCTAGTTGTTGGCGTAAAATACTGGATAAAACAGGCGAAGCGCCGCCGTTATTAATGGCAATAGTGAGTGGGGCGCGGTCGATAATAGCGCCAAAGATAATGTTGCCATCATCAGGCACGTCTGCCACGTTCACTAACAAGCCCATGGCTTTTGCATCAACAGCAATTTGATGGTTTACAGTGCGGTTATCAGTTAAAGCACAAATGAAGGTATAGCCATGCATCACTTCATCGGAGTCATAGGCGCCTAGGGTGATTTTGCCGCCTGCCTTTTCTACTAATTCGGTGATGCCATCATTTACACAGATGGACATTAAATCAAAGCTAACACCTGCCTTAACTAGGGTTTTTACTCGGCGCTTGGCTACATTTCCACCACCAATGAGTAGTACTTTTAAATGATTGGTGTTGTGAAACAGAGGGAAAAAGGTCATTAGGATTCCTGTTGTATCCATGTGTGGCAATATTCTAGTGCGCTAACGTTGTGTATATTTTGGCTTAAATCTACATTACCAAAGCGCAACAAACTGGTGGCTGAGTCAATGGTTACTAAGCGTATCAAAATACCATTTTTGGCCGCACTTTGGTGCAGCTTTTTAGCTAATTTAGGAGCCATAATAAAGCTTCGAAAGAGTTCATGAGAACCTGCGTGATAAGCCCCAAGGGCAGTCATAGCCGGTTGCCAAATGTTGTGTTGTTGTAGGCTTTGGCTGGCTAAAGTGGTGCGCATGTTTGATTGCCACAGGGTATCACTTAAAGCGGCAATAGCAACAGTTTGTGCAGGCCCATTAACAATCCAAGGGCCCATTTCTTTAGCGAGTTGCTCTAATACGCTTTCATCTGCAAAAGTAAAACCTAAGCGTATGCCTGCCAAACCAAAAAATTTGCCTACAGAACGCAAAACTACCACGTTTTTTGCCAAGGGCTCTGTGAGTAAGCTAGCGCTTGGCGTGGTGTCAATAAAGGCTTCATCTACCACCAAAAAACCATTTGAAGCATGCAATTTTTGTGCCCAAGCACGCAGTTTTTGTGGTGTAAATCGTTCACCCGTAGGGTTGTTGGGGTTAATAATGAGTAGATGCCCTATCAGGTTATCTTCTAGAGCGGCGTCTATTTGTTTTGCAGCTAAAGCGCCATCTAGCCCACTATAGGTGTTTATGTCACCACATTTAGACCATGCATGGCGATGTTCTTGATAACCTACATCGGGCAACCATGCGGCCCTAGCATTGCCCAAGTGATGCAATATGCTGGGCAATAATTGAATAATAGCTTGGCTGCCACTACTGGCCAAACACCCATGAGCACCATAATAGCTGGCAGCAGCAGTGGTAAGCTTAGGGCTTAAATAAGGCAGCTGGTGCCAAGCACTTTGCTCTATTTTGGGTATAGGGTAGCTGTGTTGGTTTATGCCGGTAGACAAATCTATCCATTGGCAAGGGTCGCGGCCGTAGATAGCGGATGCGCTTTGTATATCACCACCGTGAAAAAGTAGGCTCATGACACTTTGCTCAAAATACTAATTGCAGCCATCACAATTAACCATAAAGCCAAGCTGTAATTCACTAAGGTGCAGGCATCATCAATACTTTTGGCCATGGGAGGCTGGCCGGCGCCAAGCACTGGGCGCTGTTGTTCTTGGCCATGATAGTGTGCACTGCCGCCTAGTATCACACCAATAGCTCCAGCACCTGCTGCCATTACTGGGCCTGCGTTAGGGCTTTTCCAAGTGCGAGCTTGTTGGCGCCAGCTTTGCCATGCGTTTGTAGTGTGGCCATTAAGGCTAGCGCATATTGTGTAAGATAACGCAGTGAGGCGGGCAGGAATAAAATTAAGCACATCATCAAAGCGTGCAGCCGCCCAGCCAAAGTGCAAGAAACGAGGATTTTTATAGCCCCACATAGCATCTAAAGTGTTACTTAAACGATAAATAACTACCCCTGGAATGCCTGCCACAATAAACCAAAATAGCGCAGCAAATAGCGCATCAGCACCATTTTCAAGCACAGACTCTGTGGCTGCTGTGGCGATTTCTTGCTCATTTAATGCTTGAGTGTCACGGCTAACAATGCGGCTGACTGCAATACGAGCGGCGCTAAGATCACCCAAAATAAGGGGTGTGGATATGGCTTTAGCGTGTGCTATCAAACTGCGCCAGCCAATAGCCAAATAAAGTACCACAGCACCTGCCAGTATCGAAAACACTGCACTTGGGGCTAGTGTTTGCTCTAGTGAGTAGGCCATAAAACCTATGGGCCCAATAGCAAGGCTAAGGGCTAAAACACCTTTGCCTTTTAGCAAAAGGTCTTTGTTATCAAAGGAAAACAATCCATTTTCAGTATTAAGCCACTTCTCTAACCCATCAGCCAGCGCACCAAAGCCCACCAAGGGGTGCAGCCGTTTGGGCTCACCTAGAAAGTAGTCTAAAGTAAGCGCTAGGGTAATAATGATGAGTAAAGTCATGTTAAAGGCTACCGCGCATGATGTTAAAAATCCTTTCCATGGGCAGTTCCACTTCTACTTCATCGGCTAAGCGCTCAATCTCTTTAGCCCTTAAAGCAGGGTAATCAAAAGCTATAGTCTCTTCCAAACCGGCCCAATCTAACAAAAGCGCAAGCAGCTTTGGCTCATCAAATAACCCATGCACATAGCTGCCCATTACGGTGTCTTCACTATTTTTTGCACCATCTATGCCGGTATCAAGTGTCATCAGTGGCTGAGCAAGGTCACTGCCGGTAGTTTGCCCCACATGGATTTCATAACCTGTCACTGGAATATCACCTTCTGGCGATAACCAAACCCCTTTTACATTGCGTAACTGTTTTTCACCTTGTAGCAAGGTTTCAATATTTAAGTGTCCCAAGCCTAAGCTTGTACCGGCAGCAGACTCTGTGCCATCAGGGTCGTGCACAGCGTGGCCGAGCATTTGATAACCACCACAAATGCCAATGACTTTGCCGCCCAAACGTAAATGACGTTTAATTACAGCATCCCAACCAGAGCTTTTAAGCCAGGCCAAGTCGCCACGAGTGTTTTTGCTGCCAGGTAAAATGATAAGGTCTGCACCCTTAAAGGTTTGCACATCTCTTAACAGCTGACAATCTACCTGAGGGTGCATTCTTAAGGCATCAAAATCGGTGTGGTTGCTGGCCCTTGGGTAAATAGGCACGACCACTTTAAAATGTTGGCCTTGGTCATTTTTTTCAAACTGATCCACTGCCAAAGAGTCTTCGGCTTCTATGTGTAAGTTATGAATGTAAGGCAACACGGCTAATACAGGTTTGCCTGTCTTTTCTTCTAGCCAATCCAGGCCACCTTGCAGTAAGGCTTTATCACCTCTAAAGCGGTTAATAATAAAGCCACGTGTGCGGTTCTGTTCACTTTGGCTAAGTAACTCATAGGTGCCATACAAATGGGCAAACACACCACCGCGGTCAATGTCTGCCACAATGATAACAGGGCAATCTACAGCTTCAGCAAAACCCATATTGGCAAGGTCATGCTCTCGTAAATTAATCTCGGCAGGGCTGCCAGCACCTTCCACTACCACTAGGTCAAATTCTTCCAATAACTCACCATGGGCTAGCACCACATCTTGCAGCAGCTTAGGCTTGTGCAGATGGTATTCCACAGCCTTCATGTTGCCAATGGCTTTGCCACGGATAATTACCTGTGAGCCAAGGTCGCTGTTGGGCTTGAGTAAAATAGGGTTCATGCGCACATCAGGTGCTATAAAGCAGGCTTGCGCCTGCACTGCTTGAGCGCGGCCAATTTCACCACCATCAGGGGTAACAGCGCTGTTAAGTGCCATATTTTGGCTTTTAAAAGGGGCTACTTTTACGCCTTTACGAGCTAATATGCGGCACAAAGCGGTGACTAAAATACTCTTGCCAGCATCCGAGGTGGTGCCTTGTACCATCAGCGTGCGATGACCTTGCGCTATGAGGGTAGGGAGATCTGCAACGGTGGATTTAATCATGACGCTGTTTCCTTTTGCTGATCTAAATCTAACAGCAAATCTTGTAAGGCTTTTTGGTGTTCACCAGGCTCTTGCCACATGCCACGTTGGCAAGCTTCTAACATGCGCTCAGCCATTTCTTCTAGTGCAGCAGGGTTGTTGTCACGCATAAATTGCTGGTTATGGGTTTCAAAAATTAGTGCATCACTAACTTGTTGGTATTGGTAGTCAGCGATTAAATCTGTGGTGGCATCATAGGCAAATAAGTAGTCTACACTTGCGGCCATTTCAAAGGCGCCTTTGTATCCATGGCGCTGCATGGCGCCAATCCATTTAGGATTAAGCACACGCGAGCGCAATACTCTGTTGAGCTCTTCGCTTAGAGTGCGGATCTTGGGCACACTAGGATTGCTATGATCACTGTGATACACCGCAGGGGCCTTGCCGCTAAAGCTGGTTACGGCGTTAGTCATGCCGCCTTGAAACTGGTAGTAGTCATCAGAATCTAGCAGATCGTGTTCGCGGTTATCTTGGTTTTGCACCACAGCTTCTAGCTGGCTTAAACGGTGTTTAAAGCCTTCGTGTGCTGCCACGCCATCACCGGTTTGGTTACCGTAGGCATAGCCGCCCCAGTTTAGGTATGCATCTGCAAGATCACTGCGCTGCTCCCAACATCTTTCGTCTATAAGGCCCTGCAGGCCAGCGCCATAAGCACCAGGTTTGCTGCCATACACACGATAACTGGCTTGGCGGCGCGCTTGTGCTTCACTTACGCCATCAGCTTGCAGCTGCGCTTGGCGTAGCTCTATGTTTTTGCGAATAGTATTGCTGTTGCCACTGGCTGTGCTGGAGCCAGGCTCGTCAAAGATGGCTAAGGCTTGTACAGCCGCATCATAGAGTTTCATCACGTTAGGAAAGGCGTCACGGAAAAACCCAGACACACGCAAGGTGACATCCACCCGTGGACGGCCTAACTGCATGGCTGGAATAATTTCAAAATCGCTTACTCTTTGAGAGCCCACAGCCCAAATAGGTTTGATGCCCATCAATGCAAAGGCTTGGGCAATGTCATCACCGCCAGTGCGCATGGTGGCTGTGCCCCAAACTGACAAGCCAAGCTGAGTAGGGTAGTCACCGTGCTCTTGTAAATGCCTTTCAATAAGGGCTTGAGCTGAACGCTGGCCTAATGCCCAAGCAGCAGCAGAGGGCACACTGCGGTTGTCTAAAGAAAAAAAGTTGCGCCCTGTTGGCAAGGTATCCAAGCGGCCACGAGTAGGCGCGCCACTAGGCCCAGGCTCTACAGATGCGCCTGCTAAACCTTGAATAAGGGCTTTAGTTTCACGCACAGCGCTGTCTTCTAAGGCTGCTAAAATCACTGTTTTTGCGTAGTGTAGCTGCTGGCTTGTGCGAGGTAACTGTGCTTTTAAATCGTTGATATCTTTATTTTTTTCTGCAAGAAGATAACCATTTATTAAGCGTAATGCTAACAATTCGAGGCGCTCGCGGGTGTCCATGCTAGAGCGCCATACACCCAGATCTTGTTGGGCTAATAACGCAGGCTTAGGGCCAAGCCAAGGGGTAACTTGCGTGGCCAAAGGGTCGTAGTCGTGGAGACCTAAATCACAGGCCAAATTATGCAAAATGCCACGTTCTTCATTAGCTTCGCCGCGGGGTAAACGCAGCAGGGCCACCATGGTTTCGCTAAGTTCTGTCGTTTTAGGTAATTGGCCTAAAATATGTAATCCATTGCGGATTTGAGCTTCTTTAATGTCGCATAAATAAGTGTCAAGCTCGGCGAACATTTCACTTTCACTAGTGTAGGCAGTGAGCCCTAGCTCTTGTTTTAGGTGGCTGCTAGCCAAGGTGGCTACAATTTGTTCTCTTAGCCATAGCTCACGGCCCGTGTCCAAACCTGTGGCTTGATACAACTCATCGACCAAAGCTTCTAAATCTGCCAGCTCGCCATAGGTTTCGGCGCGCGCCATGGGAGGCATTAAGTGATCAATAATCACCCCTTGGGCACGACGCTTGGCTTGAGCACCTTCACCTGGGTCGTTCACAATAAATGGGTAAAAATGAGGCATAGGCCCCAAAGCAACTTCTGGCCAGCACTGGTCGCTTAATGCCACGCCTTTGCCCGGTAGCCACTCTAGGTTGCCGTGTTTGCCTAAATGAACCACTGCATCTACTTGATAAATATGCCGTAGCCAAAAATAAAACGCCAAATAACTATGGGGAGGCACTAGGTCTGGGTCGTGGTAGTTGGCTGTTAAATCTAGGTTGTAGCCTCGCGCGGGCTGAATGCCCACAAAGGTTTCACCCAAGCGTAAGCCTGCAAGCATAATGCGCCCTTGACGATATTTAGGGTCTTTTTCAGGGCCGCCCCAGCGCTTGTGCACTGCGTCTTGGCAGGCTTGGGGCAAGTTTACAAAATGCTCCATATATTTGCTGGCATCCATACTTTGCCAACATGGAAGATGGTGCAAGGTGTTTGGGTTATTAGTGACAGACTCTAATAGCTTCTCAATTAAGGCATTGCCATTTTCTGGCACCACATCAATGGCATAGCCGGCATCTTGCATGGCTTGTAATACATTAATAGCAGATTGTGGCGTGTCTAGCCCCACACCATTGCCAATGCGGCCATCTTTGGTGGGGTAGTTGGCAAGGATTAGTGCTATACGTTTGTCGCTATTGGCCTTATGGCCTAGGCTACAATAACCCTTTGCAAGGCGAGCCACAAACTGCGCCCTTTGCGGCTCTAGCTCATAGCCTACAAGGTCTATCTGGCATAGCTTGCTATAGTAACCCATAGACTTAAAGCTAATGGCGCGAGTGAGCACATGGCCATCCATTTCTGGCAACACCACCTGCATAGCAATATCACGCGACCTTAACCCTTGTTTATGCTCGCGCCATGCTTCACAAGTGGTAGAAGACAACACCAGCTGCAAAACAGGAATATCACCTTCAATAGGCAACTTAAAGTGCGTGGGCGCAGAGCTAAGGCTTGGGGCATCTACTTTGTTGCTAGCAAAGCCTAAGCTGCTTAATACCAGCTTAGTGTTAGATTGTTTTATGGTGTGGTTCACTAAAGCTAACGCTTGTGAATCTTTAAGCGAGGTAACAGCCAGTGCGATAGGGTTCATACCCTGTTCAATTAAGCTTGCCATTAAGCCATCAAACATACGTGTATTACCACTTTGCAAGTGGCTGCGATAAAACAGCAAAGCCACCACTGGAGCGTTTTGCAGGCCTTTAGTAAGGGTGTCTTTTTGCCAATCCATTAAGCTGGCTTGGGCTACACCTGGCTGATAAATTAATGCTTGGGGCAACTGCGCTGGTGGTTGCCAGCTTGTCTTTGTGAAGGAAGTGGATGCGTGCGCGGCTGGGCTTGGGAGACACTCTTGGTGCAAATAACGCAATAAATTAATGCCGTTGCTTACCCCGCCTTGGCGTAGATACTGCCAAATGAGCCCACAACATTCAGGGGTGCAAGAGCTAGCAAGAGTAAGCTGTGGGTCTGGCGCATCATCGCCTGGCACCAATATAAGAGTGCGCGAAGGTTTAGCTTTTTGCCATGCTTGTAAGCGCAAAAAACCATAATCCCAATAGCTTGCGCCACCTAGCAATGACACCATTACAATGTCTGCGTGCTCTAGCACTTTGTGCTCATAAAGATCAAAAGCAGCAGGCTTTAGCAGGTGGCTCCAGTTTGCCAAACGGACTGAAGGCAGTTCACTACCTAGCTGCTGCGCCGCTGTGGCTAGCATGGCTAAGCTAGTATCAGCGGCAGCCAATATCACCATGGTTGCTGGGTCTTGGCCTAGATCAACAATGCCTTCTTCTTCAACGAAGCCGCCAGGTTGTGCTGCAAGCAAGTGCATGGTGAGTGATTAAACCTCAGCCACTTTTAAGGCAAGCGTAAGCTCATCTGCATGTAAGTGTTTGCCGATCATCACTAAGGAGGTGCGGCGGGCTTCATCAGCACCCCACAAACGGTCAAAGTGGCTTTCTAAACGCTGGCCTACAGCCTGAATCACTTGGCGCATAGGTTTTCCAGGCAAGGCGGCAAAGCCTTTAGCGCGGTATATTTGTTGTTCAGCAAGTAGCTTGGATAAAGCGCTGTGTAAACGATCTGCATCCACTTCGCCTAAATGAATGACGCAAGAATCAAAGTGGTCATGGGCATGTTCGTGGTGATCACCGTGATCATGGTGATGATCATGATGCGTGTGTACCGCTTCAATGCGCTGCTCTGCAGCAGCTTCTAGGCCCAACACTAGCTCTAAAGAGGCATCACTTGTGCCATCTTCTTTTTGGCCAATGTAAGCAGTTTTAACTGCGCTAGGCACTTTAGCTGCAACCACTTCTGCCACACGGCTGCGCTGGTCGTCTGACAAAAGGTCACTTTTAGAGACGATCACAAGGTCTGCTGCACTTAATTGGTCATCCAATAGCTCGGCTAAGTCTGGATCATGGTTAAGGCTTTCATCAGCCAAACGCTGGGCTTGCACTTGATCTGCATCATGGGCAAAGCGTCCGGCGGCTACAGCTGGGCCATCGATCACAGTAATCACAGCGTCTACCGTGAAATGTTGCTTAATTTCTGGCCAGTTAAACGCCTGCACCAAAGGTTTTGGCAGAGCCAAACCACTGGTTTCTATAAGAATATGGTCTATGTCATCACGACGCTTCACCAGCTCTAGCATTACTGGTAAAAACTCTTCTTCTACAGTGCAGCAAATGCAGCCGTTGGCTAGCTCATAAATGCCTTGTGAGGAGCTAGTGGGCACTTCGCCTTCGTCATCACAATCTAGTGGGCAATTGCGCAACAAATCCGCATCAATATCTAGCTCGCCAAACTCGTTTACGATCACCGCAATACGCTTAGGGTCTTTACCACCAGAGATCTGGCGCAACACGTTAGACAATAAAGTGGTTTTACCACTGCCCAGAAAACCTGTAACAACAGTAGCGGGAATTTTTTTCAGTTGCATGAGATAACCTTGTGCCAAATGGCATGCTAAAAGAGTGTATGAAATTGCCCGCTATTTTGGCACAAAACGCCACTAAAATCAGCTTACTCTAGGCATAAACTATCTTTGATGCGACGCTTTTTAAACGTATTTTTTGTGGCTGGGCAAGTAATTATCAAAAAAGGGTCTATGCTTTAAATATTTATAAGATCCATAGCTGCGACCACCCAATAATCACTATGTTTAAACTTCGTAAAAGCTTTCTACTAAAAATAGCGTTGTATGTGGCACTGGCAATATACATAAGCACCAAGCTATTTGACCTAACCTATAGACAGCCATTTCAAACCATTAACGACACCCAAAAATACGGCTTTGAGCCTACGGATTGTTGGTTTGATCAGACGTCTGCTCCCGCGCTTACCGATTGTTATTACATGCATGTGCCAGAAGATCATGCTCAGCAAACTGATAAAGCCATTACATTTCCTGTGGTGGTTTTTCGAAGCGACTCAATAATCTCCACCAAAGCCCCTGTGCTTCATCTGGGCGCGGGAGGCCCAGGCGCGGCTATGCCTCTTGATTACATTGAGGGGATTAAAGCAATCTGGAAGTCCCATAGAGAACTATCTACCGATCAAGGCAGAGACTTGTTTGTAATAGACCCAAGAGGAGCTGGGCTTTCCAAGCCACTACTGACGTGTGACACTTTTGTTGAAAGTGAAGAAAAACGTCTAAAGTATCACCTTTCGGTCACTACACAGTGGCAAGAGTCAGGCCAAGACTATGTCGACTGCATTGCTAAGTTTAAAAATCAGGGGGTTAAGTTATCCACTTATAATAGCCTGTTTATCGCCCATGATATTGAAAAAATGCGCATGGCAGCCAACGTAGAAGAATGGGTATTAATAGGTGTTTCATATGCTGCAACATGATGCGCAGATCATTGCTACGCAATACCCAGATTCTGTTGAAGCTATGGTTTTGGACAGTGCAACCTTCCCAAACTTGAAGGCTCATGATAATTTCTTGGATAATGCCATGGCTGGCTACTTAGCACTTTATGACTACTGTAACTTAGCACCAAATTGTTATACACCCCTTGAAAATATTGAAAAGAGAATATGGCACCTACACGAAGAGCTGAACCTAAACCCAATTAAGTTAGAGTTAGATCATCCCTATAAGAACAATAAAATTGATGTGCTTCTTAATGGAGATCGATTTATATCAGCATTGTGGGCTGGGCTTTACGATGTAGAAATTTTTGCAGACCTTCGTCATATTATACCTCAGCTAGAAAAACACAGCGTTTATACAATCACTTCATATCTTGAAAACCATATCGATTTTTTACTAGACCCTACATTTGGAGATGTAAGTATGAGTAGCCATTATTGCTATGATGACAAGCCATATACTGATTTTGAATCTCTGAGAATACAGGCAGATAAGCTACCCAAAGGGTATCTTCGTGATGCTGCGTTACTTGCACTAGATTTCCCCCATAATTGTGATGAGATGCTCATTGGTGCGAGTGACCCAATTGTGTCAGCAAAAACAAAAACCGACATACCCACGCTATTTCTTCATGGAGAGCTGGATACGATTACACCTTTAAGTGATGTGACAGAACAACGAAAAACATTTACTAAAAACTGCTTAGTTACATATAAGTTGTCACACTCTGTGCTGGGAGGTAATAAGTATGCACAAAGAGTCGCGGCAAAGTTTATTGGTGATAACAAGAGAGACCAGAAAACATTAGATTGCAGTGAATATACATGGCTATGAAACGCTTAACTCTACCCAGCGCACTCCAAAGCTTAGCTGGTGTAAAAACGCAATTTAATGAGCTTTTTAGCCATGGTTCCTTAAGCATCGAAATATACCAACCCAAAGGCGTTGATTTACAACAACCACACACCAAAGATGAAGTGTATGTGATCGCCTCTGGCTCTGGACATTTTGTGAATGGCCAAAGCAGGGAAAAATTTGAAACAGGCGAAGTGCTATTTGTGCCTGCTGGGGCGGTTTATCGCTTTGAAGATTTTACCGATGATTTTTCAGCATGGGTGTTTTTCTATGGCCCTGAAGGGGGCGAGGTAGATTCATAGCAAGACGCTGCAATAAACGCAAAAGCCACACTGCAAAAAGCTGGCTTTTTAAACGTATTTTTTGTGGTTGGGCCAGTAATTATCAAAAAAGGGTCTATGCTTTAAATATTTATAAGGAAGTTAGCTATTAGTAGCTGGCTCTAAAGATACAGAAGGAGAAGTACAGTGACAGTAGGGCCCACAAAAGAGCTTATAGCGCAGCTGGCTGTTGAAATATATGTCAGTCACTTAAAGCGCTCCTTAGCGTTTTATAAAGCCCTTGGTTTTAGCATCGAGCGCAGTGATGACACTTTTGTGGTGATGCGCTGGGAGAGTAGTTATATATTCCTAGGTCAAATAAACCAAGTTGCCCCTACTTTAGACCTGCCCGTTGCTAATGTGCGTGTGGTTGTAAACCACATAGATGCCCTTTGGGAGCAGGTGCAGGCAGCTAACATGCGTGTGATAAACACGTTAACCACCCAAACCTATGGCTTGCGTGACTTCACTATTGCCGACCCAGATGGGTTTGGTGTGAGGTTTGCTGAAATCATTTAAACCGTTGGCTAGATTGCATCTTTGCAGCTACATTTTTGGTGAATAAGGTTCAATCAAACACTGGGATGCCGTTAGGTTTAATTGATTTTTCCCGCTTAAGGTTTGCGATGCGACTTGATCTTCACATTGGCTGATTTGACTGCTAATAGTATAGTTAGACGGGTCTACAATGCGCAAATTGGTTTGAAAAATAGTTATGTCTTTGCCGCTTGCTAGGTTATTTAATACTACCGTAGATTGCTCAATATTAATTTTTACAATATGAGCAGGAACTCGTAACAAACATTCATTTTGAAAAACATTCACCACCCCCTCAGTGTCTACCATTAGTGAATTTTGCCCATCACGCGCACATGAAAACGATATTACAGCATCACTACTGCCATAAATCACTGTGCTTGATTGTTCTATATTTAGCTCACGCACACCGGACAGGCTTTGCCATTGCGTTTGTAGTAGCTCAGGGGCCTGTAAATCGGCATAGTCAAACTGATCTGTTTGTTGAGATAACCAGTAAATCAGGCCAATGACCGCTATCACCAACACTGCAAACAACATCAAACAGTATTTTGCGCTAACATAAAGCCACTTAAACTTTGATGGCGGTATATTGACGTCCTCAAGATATTCGTTTGCAAGTTTTTCTACTGGGCCAAACCGTGACTCTAGCGTTGCATCAGGCATGTCGTTTAAAGAAAGCTTTATTTCACGCAAGATTTCATTTCTGGAGCTACGTTCAAGGCCCTTTAACAACTTTGATAACTTTTTAAGATAGGTTGCGTTGTCCATTACATGCTCCTTATTTTTGATATTACAGTTTGATAGTTGTCAATTTTACTAATCATATCGGTATATAAATGCCCCGCCGATGGGTGGATTTTGTACCACTTTCTGGGGCTACCACTACCCACAGGGATGTCCCATTCTGATACTAGCCATTCATTTTTTTGCATTCTATTTAACAAAGGATAAATAGTGCCCTCGGAGCAATCCAAACCCTGTTGTTTTAAAAACTCCACCAGCTCATAGCCATACATTTGAGTTTTAGAGCGGATAGCCATCAGCACTAAAGCCTCTAAAATGCCTTTGCGAAACTGTGTTTCCCATTGGTCAATTGTTTTCACATGCATCGCCTTTTCCAAAAATATTAATACTAGGTTATACCTAGTATATTGCTGTTGTAAACAGATTTTTTACTTGTAATAGAATATTATTTCTGGCTTATTTAGTGGCATATCAATTTATCTATTATGCAGGGATCAGTAATGACTAAATATTTTGTAAAAGTATTGGTCGTGAAATGGGTTGATGCATGAACGACAGACATCTTGGTAGATAATGAAACCCTATGTATTAGACGTTATATTTTAAAGGAGAGTTAAGTGTCAAAATCTGTCCCCATTAATATTGATAATGAGTTTTCAAAGCTAAAATTTTTAAAAGGCAGAGCCCCAGAAACCAATGATGAGCAGGCAAAAGACGCTTTTGCGTTATTATCTGAATATAGAGATGGCGGCATTTATATAGCTCACTATTCAGGTAATAGCCAATGGGAAAGACACTGTAATGGTGATGAGTTTGTTCATGTGCTGGATGGAAAAACTGCACTAATTTTATTAATAAACACCCAAGAGCAAACAACAAACCTCACTGCAGGCGAGTTCTTAGTGGTTCCCAAAGGCATTTGGCATCGCTTTGAAGCGCCCGAAGGCGTGAAGGTAATGACAATCACCCCTTTGCCAACAGACCATAGCATTGAGCTTCCAATTAAACCCTTACCCAAGCATTAATCTGCTTGCTGGTGGCGCTATACGCTAAGGCATCACAGTAGCCAAGGAAATGAAATGACGAATGAAATAAAAAAAGCAGTCCCTACTGTTCAAATAAATAATGACATATAACGGCCTGCATCATCTAGCCGATCAGATATAAAGAAGAGGTGAGTATGAGTCTTAAAGATGGCCTTTTAGCTATTCTTATCACAGCTATATGGGGATTAAACTTTTCTGTCATTAAGCTTGGTTTAACTTCCTTAGACCCTTTTACCCTAGCAAGTGTAAGGTTTTTATTATGCGCATTACCGCTAGTGTTCTTCATAAAAAAACCTGATATTCCCATGTTGTATGTCGCTCTATACGGTGTTTTATTTGGGGTAGGCTTATGGGGCATGGTCAATCTAGGGATTTATTTTGGTGTTTCTGTGGGTATTGCTTCTCTTGTATTACAAACGAGTGTTTTTTTTACCATCATAATGGGGGCGTTATTTTTACAAGAGAAAATTCAAAAAGTAAAAATAGTAGGCTTCACTTTGGCTATTTTAGGCTTAATTTTCATACTGAATTTAACAGATGGCTCTATTACCTACGCCGGTTTAGTATTAGTGATTATCGGCGCCCTATCATGGAGCATCGCCAACGTAGTTGTTAAAAAATCAGGAGCAACTAAAATATTCTCACTTATGGTTTGGTCTAGCCTATTTTCCCCAATACCGCTGATGTTATTAGCATATCTCACACAGGGTCAGGACGTATTTTCTAACTTCCTCACCAACATAGACGGCAAAGCGGTCTTTTCTATCTTATTTCAGGCATATCCCACCACTTTATTTGGATACTGGGTTTGGAATACTTTGATTAATAAATACGACATTTCTAAAGTGGCTCCTTTATCCTTGTTAGTCCCAATTTTTGGGTTGTTAGGTTCATATGTGATCTTCAGCGAAGCAATGAGCATGGGTAAAATAATAGCCTGTGCATTAATTGTGGGAGGTTTATTAGTTAATACTTTTGGGCATAAACTACAAACACGATAGCAATTACCAACTGATTGCCCACAAACCCTGATCCATACTATGATATAAAAGAAGTGTAAGCATAGGAGCCCGTTATGGATCTAGATGAAATCACCCTGTTCTTAGGTTGGTGCACGGCTATAAATATCGGCATTTTGACCTTTTCAGCGCTAGTGCTTTTTCTGTTTAAAGGTTTTTTAATCAACATCCACACTAAGCTTGCAGGTGTAAGCGCTTCACAGCTGCCCAGTTTATATTTTGCATACATGGGCAATTACAAAATAGGCATTCTCATTTTTAACTTAGTGCCTTACATAGCCCTAAAACTTATGAACTAGGAGGCAAAGACGATGATGAATAATCAAATACAAATCGCCGCTTTTTCATTTCCCCATGAGGCGCATATTGCCAAAGCAAGCTTAGAAGCAGCTAACATTCCGGCTTTAATAGCGGATGAATACACCATTAATATGGATTGGTTCTATTCAAATGCATTGGGAGGTGTGAGATTGTTTGTGCCCATAGAGCATGCAGCACAAGCCAAGGCGATTATTGAGCAAGACTACAGTAATAATGTTGATTTGGGCTTTGAAGAGTTTCTTGAAGATAAAGAAGACTGATTTTCCAAAAAAAGCCCACACATTGTTAAATGTGCAGGCCTTTCTCTTAGAGTAAACATCACTCTAGTAGCAGTGTGATACTACCTACCCCACCTTTTTATTATGATCTTTCTTGCGATAGATGTGTGCTTTGTTTTCATCATAAAGGTATGAGTCGTCAAAGTTTTCTGCATCTAACACATGGCCTACTAGTATGAGTGCGGTGCGGGTGAATTTCTTGGCACGCACTTTGGCCACTATATCACCCAAGGTGCCTGTCACCTTGTCTTGGTCTGGCCAGCTGGTGCGATAACACACAGCTACTGGGCAGTCTTCGCCATAGTGTGGCAATAAGTCTTCCACAATTTTGTGAATACGTGTAATACCCAAGTGAATAGCCAAGGTAGCACCTGTAGCGGCTAAAGCGGGCAAGCGTTCACGCTCTGGAAAGGGAGTTTTGCCTTCGTAGCGAGTAAGGATTAGCGTTTGTGAGATGCCAGACAAGGTCAGCTCTTTACCTAGCCATGCGGCAGAGGCAGCGTAAGCGGTAACACCTGGGATGATTTCGTAATCAATACCCAGCGCTTCTAAACGCCTAATTTGCTCGCCAATGGCGCCATATAATGACGGGTCGCCTGAGTGCACACGTGCCACGTCTTCGCCTTTGGCATGAGTTTGCGCCATAAGCTCTACTTGATCATCTAGGGCTAGGGCGGCAGAGTCTATCACTACTGCACCGCGTGCTCTTGCGGTTTCCATGTTTTCAGTGGGCACTAATGATCCGGCAAAAAGCACTAAGGCTGCAGCGTCTAATAAGCGCTGCCCCTTAATCGTCATTAGATCTGGGTCACCTGGGCCTGCGCCAATAAAATATACCGTCATGTTGTTGTCCTAAGTTTTTTAATGTTCTTGTTACAGCTTTTTCTTGTAGCCACGAGGGGTATAAACCCATTCTTTGGTGCCATTGATAATATGGCGAGACTCGCTGTTGCCCACAGAAACCATGGTAAACATGTCTACGTCTTTGGCATCTAGCTCATCCAAACGGATAATACGCACGTGCTCGTCTGGGCGAGTCAGCTGGCGGCCTATTAACACTGGAGTAGATGCAGGGCGGTGCTGTAATAAAATGTTACGGGCTTTGTTAAGCTGCCAGTCACGCTTTTTTGATACAGGGTTATAAAAAGACACCACAAAGTCACCTTCGCCGGCTTTTTCTATACGCTTTAGAATAGTTTCCCAAGGTGTGAGTAAATCTGACAAAGAAATAGTGCAAAAATCATGCCCTAGCATCGCGCCTACGCGACTAGCGCCGGCTTGCATGGCAGAAATGCCAGGAATCACTTCCAGCTCTACATCCAGCCATTGCGGATGATTTTCTTTACCCTCTAGCTGCATGTCTAGTAGCTCAAACACCAAAGTAGCCATGGCATAAATACCAATGTCACCACTAGAGATAAGGGAAGTGGTTTTGCCACTGGCTGCTAAATTTAATGCTAGGCGTGCACGGCCAATTTCTTCACCAAGGGGTAGGTCATGGTGGGTTTTTCCATCACACACATCACCTAAAATATCTAGGTAAAGGCCATATGCCACTAGGTCTGAACTGGCAGCAATAGCCTTATGGGCGCGTGGTGCTACTAATTGCGCATCACCTGGGCCGGTGCTTACGATAAATAATTTGCTCATGTTGATCTCGTGCTTATTTAGTAATAATTAAGGTTAATCGTGTCCACCAATTGAGCCAGTGCCAGGCGGGTATGCCCGGGCAATAGCGCAAGTAGCTTTTTGTGTTTTTAGTTTGGCTTGTATCAGCTGCGCGGAGTTGCCTGTGGCTTGTTGGGCAGCCCAAAGTGCAGCAGATTCTGCTACGCCATAAACCCCCACCGTGTCGTACACGTATTGTGAAGGGTTAATAAGCTGGTCATTTACACCTGCCAATATTGGTGCAGAATAGGTTTGAAAGCTTTTACCCAAAGTGTGGGCAAGCTCTATAAGGCCTTGTTCGTCGGCTTTAATATCAATGCTATTAATGCTTACAACATCCTTTATAGTAAGGCCTTTGTTGGCTAAGCATTCGTTTAAAAATTCTAGCAAATGTTCTTGGCTACAGCCTCGCTCACAGCCCATACCCACGGTATACACTGGTTGTAAATAAGCTTGAGCGGTGGTTATGGCTAGCTGCGCATTGAGTAGGTCGCTCACTTGGCGGCCCCATTCGTTAGCGCCGCCTTCGTGGCCTGACAATAAGGGGATAACAAACTCACCTTCTTCATCCAGCACTAGCACTGCAGGGTCTGTGTATTTATCCACTAAAACAGGCGCTAAAGTGCGCACAGCAATGCCCGTGGCGCAGATAAGAATAAGCCGGTCTTGGTTGGTAAAGGCTGTTTGCACTGTTTCTGCAAAAGGCACAGGCTTTAGCTCAAACGAAACTTCTTCGTTTGAGCCTTGGGCTAATAAAAGCTCTTTTATGTGGTTACCCAAGCCCGCACCCGCTTGGGTTAAGGCAAAAATCCGAATCACGAATCACGCTCCTGCTTAAGTATCACAAACAGTGAAAAATAAGGCCCGGCTTCGTTTGCCAGTGTGGATACGTCAGTTAAAATTTCTTCACTTTCACGGCCTATGTAAGCCAGATAATTAGCATCCGCAGTGCGCTTGGTTTTATCCAAAATAGCAAGAATGCGTGGGCGAGCTCGGCCTGCTTTCATTATTACCACACTGTCGTGGCTTATAAGGGCTTGTTCTAGCTGTGCATCGTTATGGCGGCCACTCATCACTACAAATGACTCTTGCAGTACCGTAAGAGGCTGTTGCAAAGCTGCTGCTGCGCCATTTACAGACGAAATGCCAGGCACTACAAGGCATTTGTGCAAGTCACTCAAACGCTCTAAAAGGTAGCTAAATGAGCCAAAAAACAATGGGTCGCCTTCACATAAAAACACCACAGATTGGCCTAAGTTTATATGGCTGCTAATGCGTTTTGCGCCTAAATCATAGGCCGCATTGGCGGCTGTTCTATCTGTGCTCATGGGCATGGGAATGGCCACTTCTATAGCAGCAGTGCCGCGGCTGCCAATGCTATATTGGGCTATGTCACGTGCTTGTGAAGTGCCTGATTGGTTAGACAAATAACAAATTACATCAGCACTTTGTATAATATGATGAGCTTTTAGGGTGATTAATAATGGATCACCTGGGCCTACACCTACGCCGTAAAACACACCCGCTTTAGCTTCAAAATTATCCATTATGTAATGTCTCGTGTGGTATTTGTGGGGCTTTGTGCCAGCTCATTAGGGTAATGGGTAGTGCAGGGCGCAGTATATCTTGCCCTGCAATAGTGTCATGGCGGCTGATAGCCACTTGTAAATACTCTGCAGGGGCTTGGCTAATATGCTGTGAAAATTCTCGTAGCTTTGCCTTGCTTTGCTCTGTTACAGCGCTGGCCACAAGGCGCCCACCGGGCTTAAGCCGTTGCCAAGCAAGCTGTAATATTTGGCTAAGCTGGCCGCCACTGCCACCTATAAATACTTTGTTTGGATTGGGTAAGGTGCTTAGGCATTGTGGCGCTCTGCCTTGGATAATCTGTAAGTTAGCGCTCACTCCAAAAGCCTCTATATTGGCATTTAAGCAAGCGATGCGCTGGCTATGATCTTCAATGCCATACACTTTACCTTGTGGGTTCCAAAGCGCCCATTCAATAGCTACCCCGCCACAGCCTGCGCCTATGTCCCAGCCTATATCTTGAGGCGATGCTTGCAACAAGGACAAAATATTAAGCCTTACTTCGCGTTTAGTGAGCAGGCCTTTGCCAGAGTCGCCATCTGTCACAAAGTGAGTATCAGCAATGCCCGGGAAATTAGGTATTACATTACCTTCACCAAGTGTATGTACAAGGGTGACGTGTAATGGTGCAAAGCTCTGCGTGGATGAGGCTAGATCTTTTGCTACAAACTCTAGGTGTTTTTGATCTTCATAACCCAAGCGCTCACACACGTGTATTTTAGAGTGTGGCAAATTTGCAGACACTAAAGCTTTGGCGATGGCTTGTGGATGGCTGTGCTTATCGGTAAGAATCAACAAATTACGGTGAGGTTGTAAATGGCGATTAAGGTTGCTTAATGGCCGCCCATGTAAGCTCACAAGTTGTGCGTCTTGTAATGATAAACCGGTCAATTCACACACGCCTTGTAAGCTTGAAATGCCACTAATACAAGTCACCTGAAAATCTGTTTCAGCATTAAATTGGCTGTGCAAATATTTACCAATGCCAAATAATAGTGGATCACCTGAGGCCAAAATCACCACATGTTCAAAACCTTTAATGTGGTTGGCAATCTCTTTAAGCTTGGGCAAGGCTAGGCGCACTTTTTGTGAGCTATCAGTGCTTGGCGGTGCCACACTTTCTAGCTGTCTAGGTGAGCCCATAATGCAGTCACAGCTATGCAAAGCACTTAGTGCTTTGGCATTGAGTAATGGAGGCTGGCAAATGCCTAAGCCAATCACTGTGATTTTAGGCATCAGTAGCGCTCGCCTATGTTGCAGCGTAATAGCGCATTCACTACCGAAGAGGCAGCGGCACTGCCACCTTGGCGCCCAAGTAAGGTAATGCAATGAATGCCTAGCTCTTCATGGATATCCCAAAGGGCTTGCTTAGACTCAGCAGCACCTACAAAACCCACTGGAATGCCTACTACTAGCGTGGGTTTAGGCGCGCCGGCCTTAATCATTTCCAATAAGCGAAACAGTGCAGTGGGCGCATTACCTATTACTACCACGCTATCTTTAAGCTGTTCACCCCAAAGCTCTAGCGCTGCCATAGAGCGTGTTTCACCGCGCTGCTTGGCCATTTTGGCAGTGTCTTCATGGTTTAAATAACACAAAGGAGGGTTTTGAATCATGCGTTTGGTAATGCCCTGCTTCACCATTTCTACATCACATAAAATGGCATTTTGATTGGCCAAAGCCTCACACCCAAAGGCACAAGCATCTTTGCTTATACGCATGTGCTGCGCCACTAAAGGGTCGCCCACACTGTGTACTACACGCATCACTACTTGTTGGGCATCCACACTTAAGCCAGACAGATCGGTGAGCTGTCGAATTTGGCGAAAGCTATCTTGCTCAATAGCTGCAGGGTTAGGTTGGTATACAAAGCTCATATGAAAAAAACCAAGTGAATCATCAGTGTGAATGCTCTTTAAATGTGGGTGTTATCGGGGCAAGGCTAATAGCTGCTTTAGCCCATTGGCTTAACCGCTCTATAAGGTAATCAAAGTTTTCTTCTACAGGGCCTGTGTATGCCGGGCGCTGTAGCATAAATACGGGTAGCTTAAGGCTGCATGCAGCAGCTAATTTGGCTTGGGTAGAGCTACCACCGCTGTTTTTGCTGGCAATAGCTTGAATGTGATGCTGCTTTAATAAAGCCAGCTCCACCGGTTCATCAAAGGGGCCTATGGCCTTAATCCAGCTCACATGATCTGGTAAATTGTAATTAGGCGCCACTGCAGTGCGAAGCCAAATTTTTTGATCTGTAGGTAATAATGCCAGTTCGCCCGCACTCACTTGGCCAAGGGTAAGTAATACCCGCTGGTAGCCAGACATAGCGCTTAACAGCTTGGTGCGAGTGTCAAATAAACGCCAATCATCTTGGGCTGTTTGCTGCCACAGTGGCCGTAAAAAACGCCAATAGTTGATACCCAGCTGGCTACACGCTTTTTGAGCATGCTCGCCCATAGTGATGCTAAATGGATGGGTGGCATTGACGATGCCATCTATCTGTTGGTCTTTGCAGTAGGCGCTTAAGCCACCAAATTGGCTAAAGCCACCACTCACCACCACTGCTGGCACTTTTGGTTGGCGCACTAGGCCTGCCACGCTATAGACCAATTCTAGGCAAGGCGCAGCTTGGTGCATGGCTGTGGCCAAGTGGCGCGCGTCGGCGGTGCCGCCTAAAATCAATAGTTTCACGACAAGCTATCCGCAGTGTTGCCAAAAGCACTAGCCAATAGTTTGCCTTGCCTGTTTACCGCAAATATCTCTAGCTGCACGCTTTTGGGCACGGTGGTTTGAGCAAAATGAAGAGCGTTTTGGCATATGGCGTCGGCTAAATCTATGCCTTGTGCTTGGCACAGGCCTAGGGCTTCTAGGCTGGTATTACAGGCTTCTATAGAAGCTACCAAACGCTCATCAGCGCCCAAACCACGCGCAACGTTTGAGAGTTTTTCCAAATTGATGGATGACCTGCTGCTGTGTAAGTCTAAATGGCCATCTGCCAGCTTACTAATTTTGCCAAACCCACCACATATAGTGACGCGTTTAACAGGTGCCTTTTTAAGGTGCTTAAGCACTGCACCTGCAAAGTCTCCCATCTCAATAAGTTGCATGTCATTAAGACCATAATGCTCACTTATAAACGCTTCACTGGCATTGCCGGTGGAAGCTGCAATATGAGAATAGTCGTTGGACGCTGCTACATCTAGGCCTTGGTGAATGGAGGCAATCCACGCCGCACAAGAGTACGGGCGCACTATGCCTGTGGTGCCCAAAATAGATAATCCGCCCAAAATGCCTAAGCGGCCATTCATGGTCTTTTTGGCAATTTCCTCACCATTGACCACGCCCACGGTCACATCAAAACCACCGGTGTATTGGTAAAACTTGGCAAGGCGTGTGAGGTGTTCGCTCATCATTTTTCTAGGCACGGGGTTTATGGCCGCTTCGCCTACGTCTACCACCAAGCCAGACCTTGTTACAGTGCCCACACCTTCGCCTGCTTTAAAACGAATGCCTTGTTCATCTACCAAATCTACACACACCCAAATAGTAGCGCCATGGGTGGCATCTGGGTCATCTCCGGCATCTTTAATGGTTTGTGCATAAGCGCTTGTGGCGCTGCGCATTTCTACTGCGCTTAAGTGTAAATCCACTTGCTTGCTGGCCTTTTTATCAGCATCTTTGGCGCGGGTAGCATTGGGCCTTTTATCGGGTAAAGTTACGCTAACGCTGGTTTTAGTCACTTTACCAAGTAGCAAGTGACCCACAGCCAAACAACACGCCGTAGCGCAAGTGCCGGTAGTTAAACCGGTGCGCAAAGGTTGTTTTTTTTCGCTGGATTCAGGCCACATAACTTATATTAACCTTGTGTCTGCTTAGTAAATAGCTTGGCCACCGCTTCTGGATTAGAAGGGAAAAACAAGTGCAGATAACTAGCGGTGAGGCCTTGTTGGCGATAAATGGCTTCACCAGGTGCCGGGTGTCGCTGGCGTTTGCCATGGGCAATCGGCTCTGGCGTGTTTTGGCTACGTGAACGGTGGTGAGCATGGGCACGCACTTCACCTTCTGGCAACATAGCCGCTTGCATGCCTTGGCAGCCACGTTTGCCACGCATAGTGCCTTGGCCTTCTAAGATACCCGCCATAGGATGGGTAATTTCATCTAAGTCTGTGAGGTCTTCAAGGCAATATAAAAACCCACCGCATTCGGCCAATATAGGCTTTTTGTGGGCATTAAATTCACGAATGTCTTCTAACATGCTGCTATTTTCAGATAATTTTTTAGCATGTAGCTCGGGATAGCCACCAGCAAACCATAGGGAGTCTACAGGTGGTAAGTGTGCATCGTTAAGTGGTGAAAAATAGGTAATTTGTGCCCCCATAGCTTCTAGTAAGCGCGTGTTGGCGCTATAGATAAAGCTAAAAGCTGCATCACGAGCAATGCCGATTTTGGTGCCAGCTAAAAGCTTGGCTGGTGGAGTAATGTCTTGGCTGGCAAAAGCCACGGCAGGCGGTAGGTCACAAATGGCTTGGTCGCCAAGCCATGCTTTGCCTAAATTAAAGCGCTGCTCTAGCTCATCGCGAACTTCATGGGCTTGCACTAAGCCTAGGTGACGCTCTGGTAATGAAATCTCTGGGTCTTTGGCTAAATTGGCCAGTAAAGGCATACGTCCATCAAGGGCATCACTAATCAGCTGTGCATGGCGCTGGGTGCCACAATTGTTGGCAACTAGCCCGTAAAATCCAACATCGTCTCTAAAATTCGCCAAACCTAGCGCCACTGCAGCAGCAGTTTGGGCCATACCTTTCACATCCATTACCAAAGCCACTGGTATATTGAAGGTAGAGGCAAGGTCGGCACTAGATGGTTCGCCGTCAAACAGCCCCATGGCGCCTTCTACTAAAATAAGATCAGCAGTTTGGGCGGCCAGATAAAACTGGTGGCGGCAATATTCTGTGCCTGCCATCCACAAGTCTAGTTGAGTAACAGGCTGACCAGAGGCCTGCTCTAAAATCTGTGGGTCTAGGTAATCAGGGCCCATTTTAAACACGCGTACATTACGGCCAAGGTCTTTGTGGTAACGAGCTAAAGCCGCCGTAATGGTGGTTTTGCCTTGGCCAGAGGCAGGCGCTGCTAAAAATAATGCAGGGCAATGCGCCACAAGTGGTGTGGCTGCGATGCTTTGCGATTTAGAAGTGATCAGTGTCATTAATATTCAATACCAGCTTGAGCTTTAACGCCTATACGAAACGCATGGCCATCATCTTTTACCGTGCTTATAGTGTCTGCATATTCAACCAGTGCTTCTGGCATCACGCGGCCTGTAATCATCACAGTTTGGTGGTGCGGGCGGTTGGCTAGGGCTTCTAATACAGGCTCTAAAGGCAAGTAATTATATTTAAACACATAGGCCATTTCGTCAAGTACCAACATATCGATACTAGGATCTTGTAATAGACCTTTAGTGATCTCCCAAGCTTTTTCTGCGGCGGCAATGTCATTAGACTTATCTTGAGTTTCCCAAGTGAAACCATGGCCCATAACGTGCCAATCTAGCCCTGGATAGTCTTTAAAAAACTTATATTCACCGGTTTCAACACGGCCTTTAACAAACTGCACTACCGCGGCTTTTTTACCGTGGCCCAAGCTTCGCATCATGGTGCCAAAGGCAGAGCTGCTTTTGCCTTTGCCGTTACCGCGTAACAAAATGGTCACCCCGCGCTCTTCTGTCGCTTTGGCAATGCGGGCATCAATCACGGCTTTTTTGGCCGTCATACGTTCTTCATGGGTTTTGCTCATTAAACAAGCCTCGCTTGAGATAAGGTTAAATAGTTTGCGTTTAAAGAATCTGCAATTTGTTGGCCACGGCCACGCTTTATTTGGCCTTGTTCTATATCCACAAGTACCGTGTGGCCATGTAGTTTAAGGCCTGATAAATCTTGTTGCACACGGCCATCGGTGATGATGGTATTAATAATTTGTATGGCTGGATTGCGTCTTATTAATCGCCCAGCAAAAGTACTTGCCTGCTGGATAGCCTGTTTTAGCGGTGTGCCGCCACCTGCACCCAAAGTGTTTAGCAGTGGCGCCATAGCTTTAGGCGCACGGCCTTGGCTGTATAGGGTAGATACTTGATCATTACCAAAGCCTAGCAATACTAGCTGCTGGCGGGCTAAATAGGCCTGATGAGCGATACCTGCAACCAAACCTTTAGCTTGGCTTTGGCCATCACCATTTAAGGTGGATGCCGAGGTATCAAGTAGCACTAAATGCATTACTGGGTCTGCGCCACGTTTTTTGCGGTATCGTAAATCAAGGCTAGTGGCCTTACTGCCCTTACTATTTGGGGTATAGCGGCCTGCGATGAAACTTGCAAACCAATTGATACGTTTAGACCACTGTTTAGTGGCTGCGCCATTGCCTTTGCCGTGCAAGCCCTTACTACTTGCTATAAAGTCTGCTGCTTTAGGAGACAACTTAGCAATAGGGTTGGCGTTATCTTGTGCTATGTGAAGAAGCTGCCCGGTAGTTTGCGTAGTGGGCGGCATTTGACCAAAGTCTTCTTGTGCTTGGGGTTTGCTATCAGATGGCCGCGCAAAAGGAGGTGGGCTTGGAGGTGGTTGGTTGGGCGACTTGGAAGAATCAGATGAATTAGTTTCGTTGCGACGGTGCATTAATACCAGCTCTTGCACCGCATCAATATCGTCTAGGCTTACCGCTCCACTTTGTTGCAGCGCTGCATGCGCTAAGGCTGCGCGAAGCCAAACCAAATCGCCACGCACGCCATCCACTGCAGCATCTACACAACGCTTTGCTATTTCAAGGCGCATTTCATCACTAACAGTCACTAATGACAGCTGGTTTTGAGCACCTTCAATACGGGCTCGCAAGGCGTGTTGCTGAGGCTCATAGGTGGCTAAAAAGGCGCTAGGGTTTGCATCAAAATCTTGCCTGGCGCGCACTATTTCCACTCGCTCTAAGGCAGTGTATGAGTTTTGCAGGGCCACACCAAAACCAAAACGATCTAACAACTGTGGGCGTAGCTCACCTTCGTCAGGGTTCATGGTGCCCATTAGGGTGAACTCAGCTTCATGCTGGTGGCTTATACCATCGCGCTCTATGTGGTTGATGCCACTGGCTGCAGCATCTAAAAGTAAGTCTACTAAAGCATCGGGCAACAGATTCACTTCGTCAACGTAGAGCAAACCTTTATGGGCTTTACTTAACAAACCTGGCGCAAAGCTGACTTGTTGCTCACCCAGCACTTTTTGTAAATCTATAGTGCCGGTTACCATTTCTTCGCTTGCGCCAAGGGGCAGTGTAACTATGCGGCTTAGATTGGTGATGTTTAGGTCTGCTAAGCTGCGAGCTAAGGTAGATTTGGCGCTGCCACGTGGGCCACTAACAAGCACCCCACCAATAGCAGGATCTATAGCCAAAAGGGTGAAAGCAAGCTTAACGGGAGCTTGGCCAACCACAGCGGTAAAAGGGAAATTTGATTTAAGCATAAATGATATCCATCGCACCCACCGTACGATTCTTGTTAAACCCAGTATATATGACCATACACACTGATTTTTTTGATTATATAGAGAGGCTGGTATCGGACTGAATCGCCTAGCGATTTACCGTTGCGGGGGCAGTGTTGGCTCAAGACCGGATTGCCGTAATCTTGTCCACGCTTCCCATTTAACTGCCTGTCCACCAAGCAGAACCACTCATTTAGCACTATTGTAGGCTTATATTGTGCAGAATAATACGTTTATGCATTGCTAGGTTGCTTAGGTGCGGCCTAGGCGTATTTATTGTCGCCATGGTGCTAATTAATGCGTAAATTTATCGTTAAATGAGGCTACTTTTTGTTTTGCTTTAAAGCCTTATGCCTTTGTAGATTATCCCATCCATCTCTCACTTTATACCAAGCACTTGCGCCTTTCATATACCAAGGACTTCCGTGATGGTAAAAACGACTTTGTAGTAAAGTTTGTTCAAAAACGCTATGTTTTTTATCAGGGTAGAGCATCTTTAGCGCCGCTTTGTGGCCCAAATAAGGCGCCATAGCCACACCGTTTCCACAATAACCCAAAGCGTGATAAATGCCATTATGACAGCCTATATTGGGCAGCTTACTAAAGCTGAAGCCGGTAAATCCAGTCCAGCAGTGGCTGATCTGAGTGTCTTTTAGACTAGGGAATATTTCTGTTAATTTGGCTTTTAAAGTAGGCAACGCCTGTTGTGGTGTGATGGCGTGTAAGGCTGCGCGTGAACCTAGCATAATGCGTTTGCCGCAAGGTGTGGCTCGGTAGTAATAAAATCGCTGACGTGTTTCTACCATGCAGTGGCCACCAGGTAATAACCCTTGCACCACTTCTTTGCCCAATTCTTGGGTGACTATAATAAAGCTTGGTACTGGCATCACGCGTTTGGCCAAAAATGCAGAGGGCTTAGATTGAGTGTAGCCGTTGGTTGCCATAAGCACTTGCTGACAATCTATTTGCTGGCCGTTGGTGCTGATACAAAAGCCATTTAATGACGCTTTTACCGCTTGCACAGGCTGTTCACCAAATACGTGCACCCCTGCTTTTAAGGCCAGCTGTAGTAGCCCAAAATGTAATTTTTTAGGTTGCACGCTGGCGTGCCCCTCATAAAGTAAACCACCAAAATATAATGGGGTATTAATATGCTCAGACATTTCATCAGGCGCCACCATGCGTGCAGCAAACGCTTCTATATTTTGTAAATCGTCATTGGCTTTGGCCATGGCTGTAAAATTATCAGGTGTCCATGCGGTGCGTAAACGACCACACATTTGCAAGTCGCAGTCGATAGCATGCTCTTTGATAAGGTTTTTGGTGTAGGCTAAAGACGCATTGGCTTCACAGTGTAATTGATCAGCTATAGTAGAGCCGTAATGCTGCTTTGCATCAGCCACAGACACTTTATGGCCAGAGCCCAACATGCCGCCATTGCGGGTGCTGGCGCCAAAGCCAATCATCTGGCTGTCTAGCACCATGACTTGGCGTCCGGCATTAGCTAATGTCAGGGCTGCGCTTAAACCTGTAAAACCGGCCCCTACAACCACACAATCGACTTCGGTTGGCAGGGTTTCAATGTTACGATAATGGGGCTCATCTTGCCACCAGTAAGGTGTGAATTGGGTCATTTTTGAGAAATATTTTTATTATTGAGTTAACACCATGCAACAACTTTATCCAGAACTCAAACCTTATAGAGAGTTTTTTTTGCCGGTCACTCATGGCCATAGCCTATATGTAGCCCTATGTGGAAACCCTGAAGGTATTCCGGTGGCCGTGATGCATGGTGGGCCAGGTGGTGGCTGCGGTGCCTTGTCACGCCGATATTTTGACCCCAATATTTATCATATTATTTTGATGGATCAGCGTGGTGCCGGTCGCTCTTTGCCTCATGCCAGTTTACAAGCAAACACCACGCCACATTTAATTAGTGATTTTGAGGCATTGCGGCTGGAGCTAGGGGTTGCTAAGTGGCTTTTGTTTGGCGGCTCTTGGGGCTCTACACTAGCATTAGCTTATGCGCAGGCACACCCAGCGCAGGTGCAGGGGCTTATATTAAGAGGTATTTTTTTAGGTCGTCAGCAAGATGTAGACTGGGTTTATGAAGAGGGTGGCGCTAGCCGAATATTTCCAGACTACTGGAAAGTGTTTCAAAAACCTTTGCTCAACACACAAGCCCAAGCCACCAGAAAAATGGTTAATCACTATTATGAATTGTTATGTGGAGAAAACGAGCTCAAGCGCTTTGCGGCCGCAAAAGCATGGGCCACATGGGAAGGGAGCATTGCAACTTTAGACCCTAATCCGAGCCTCGTTGGGGGCTTTGCCGACGGGCATTTTGCCCTTGCTTTAGCTCGTATTGAGTGCCATTATTTTGTTAATCAGTGCTTTTTTGAGCCTAATCAATTGTTAGAAAATATGTATAAGATTAGCCACTTGCCAGGCATTATTGTGCATGGTCGCTATGACATGATTTGTCCGTCAGAGCAGGCTTTTCAAGTGCATGAGCGCTGGCAAGAGTGCCAATTAAATATCGTTTCAGGTGCCGGCCACTCGCAATCAGAACCTGGTATTGTGGATCAGCTTATTAAGGCCACTCAACATGCGGCCAAATATTGGCGTCACTAGGTGCCGCCGTGGCCAAGCGCCTGATGTAATTATTGCCACTGAACTTAAATAGGAGATATAAAGATGCGCATACTCGTGTTTCAGCACGTAGATTGTGAGCACCCGGGCTCTTTAAGACAGTTTTTAGCCGATGATGGTATTGAGTGGGATGCCGTTTATTTGCACCGTGGCGATAAAATCCCAAGCTTTGATGGCTATGATGCATTGTGGGTGATGGGTGGGCCAATGGATGTTTGGGATATTGAGGAAAACCCTTGGCTTGTGGCTGAAAAAGCAGCCATAAAACACTGGGTAGCAGATTTAGGCAAACCCTACTTAGGGTTGTGTCTTGGGCATCAGCTACTTGCAGACGCCTTAGGAGGCACTTGTGGGCCTCAAAAAACTCCTGAAATTGGTGTGCTTGAAATCCAGCTAACTGAGCAAGGCAAAGCGGATCGGCTTTTTTTGGACACAGCTCATCGGCAAAAGTGCCTGCAATGGCACTCAGTGAGGGTAGCTCAAGCACCAGAAAACGCAGTTATTTTAGCTAAGTCAGACGTTTGCTCTATTCAAGCGATGAGAATAGGAACCAATGCTTGGTCTATGCAATATCATGTTGAAATAGAACCAGATACCGTGGATAACTGGGGCGCCATACCGGCGTATGCCCAAGCTTTAGAAAACACACTTGGCCATGGCGCATTGGTTCGCTTAAAACACGACACTGATAAAAGCATGGCGCAATGCTTAAGCTGCGCTAAGCTGATCTACACCAACTTTATGCAAACCATGGATGGGTAAAATGAAATAAAATAAAATGGGTTTAACTTGGTAAAGCTATCTTTACTGCTGCCACCACAACAATGACAAACAGCACTAACGTGCCTAAGCCAGCGTAAATCATGCGCTCTAAGCCATCTTTCATGTCTTCTTCACGCTTTTCATTAGATTGAATGCCCACAAACATACCAAGCACGCTTTGGGTGTAACTTAAAATAGCACGCAATTTTGATTTCTTTGGTGTGGTTTCTTTGTCAGTCATTCCTTTGTCTCCTATAATAATTTATTATATAAGTATATTCTAATTAAAGGTCTAATGGTAGCTTTAGCAGCATGATATGAAGCTCTTTCATGTATAAGGCCGCCCATGTAAACTTACTTTAGATGCCAAGTAAAAACTTAAGATTAGCTTAAGTTAAAAATAGCACAAAACTGCAAACAGAATCACTATTATGAGCGGTCAACGACGATATTTAAAAGTATGGGCAAGAACAGTGGGCATGCCCATTGGCCTAGATGACGACGATAAGCCAGAGTTTTTGCCTATAGCCCAAACAGATGTAAAAAAAGCTTTAGCGTTTAGAACCTTTTGGGTGGTATTACATGTAGTTACTTGCCTAATGATTATTGCAGGCAATAGCAAAGCACTAGGATGGATATAATTTAAAATATGAAAAACAAGCCCCAATATGCAAAGCCTTTAGATGCCCAACAACGCTTGGATATAGCTCCAGTGGTGTGCTACCCCAACGACACTCTTCCTGCTTATGACGAGGCTTTTTATAGCCACTTGCAAAAAGGCATGAAGCTTGTGGATAGTGTGTTGATCCCCGCCAGAGATGCGCGCAGCTTTGTGGTGCCAAAGGGGCATGTATTTCGTATTGTCAGTGTAGAAGGCCCCCAAGTAGGTGACTTAAACCTATGGCACAAAGACAACCTAAACGAACGTTTTTTTAGTGGCAAAACGCGCGCCTTGCATGGCACCCATGTGAGCACAGGGGACAGATTGTGGAGCAACCTGCCCTACCTAAGGCCCATGGCCACCGTGATAGATGACACCCTAGACTGGTATGGCTGGGACAGCTTTGGTGGCAGCGTGCATGACGTGATTGGCACCCGCTGCGACCCCTATACCAACCAAGCGCTAGGGCAAGATGAATATCACCACTGCTGCCACTCCAACCTAACACGGGCCATGCTAGATCATACCCAAAAGCCCCTAGACGAAGTGGAGCCTATGGTGCACGATGTATTGAATGTATTTATGTGCACAGGCTTTACCCAAGACACTCATCAATATTTTATGAAAGCCAGCCCAGTGCGCCCAGGTGATCATTTAGCCATGTTTGCAGAAATTGATCTGGTGGGAGCTTTATCAGCGTGCCCAGGTGGAGATTGCAGCAGCGAGCACTCTAGCGACACGTCTAAATGCTACCCTTTAAAAGTGGAAATATATCAGCCAAGGCCGCAAGACTTAGAAGGCTGGTGTAGCCCAAGCATTAATGGCTACAGCAGAAACCATGGGCTGGATTCAAAAAAGTGAAATCAAACTCATGAAAGCGCTAATGCAACGAGTTACCCAAGCTAAGGTAGAAGTAGATGGCCAATGTATAGGCCAAATAGACCATGGCATTATGCTGCTTTTGGGTGTGGACAAGGCAGATGACCATGCCAAAGCAGACCAACTGCTGCATAAAGTGCTGCACTATCGCTTTTTTGGCGACGAAAACGGCAAAATGAACCACAACGTTCAGCAAGTAAACGGCCAGATACTCATAGTGAGCCAGTTCACCTTGGTGGCAGACACCAAAAAAGGCCTAAGGCCTGGATTTTCTAACGGCGCTACCCCGGCTTTGGGTGAACAAATGTATGATTATTTTGTGGCCCAAGCCAAACAACACATCACCGTGGCCACAGGCCAATTTGGCGCCGATATGCAGGTGAGCCTTACTAATGATGGGCCGGTTACTTTTATGCTGGAGGTTTAGGGGCAAAGCTAAAGTAGCTAAAGAGGTTTCTTGCAAAGCTTAGGGTATAAATCCTTATCTAAGGGGTCTCCAGGTTTTAGGCCATATTCGATCATTATGGCACTGTGGTCTGGGTCCATGTTGCACTCTGGAAACTTGATACGCAGATCACCCACCCATTTGCTGGTAAATACTTTTAGGCTTTGGCCTTCATCCAATTTTCCAAGCACTCATTACATATTTATCATTAATAAAGCACTCTTAAGTGCCACAAAAAGTATGCGTAACCACCTCTTGTGCCATGGGTGTAAGGGCAAATTTCTTTAGCGCGCTGTGGTAGTTGTAAGGTGCTTTTAGCACCTCTAATAAGTTGTAAAATGGCTGGTAATCGCCTTGGTCTTCGGCGGCCCTTATGGCTAGCTCTACCTGGTGATTACGGGCAATAAATACTGGGTTTGCAAGCTTCATTTGCTCATAACGCTGGGCTTTAGTTTGTGGGTCTTTGTCTAAACGTAGTTGCCATTTTTTCTGCCACGCCAGTAATTCATCTGGCGCGCTAAATGCGTCTTCAATGCTTTGATGGGCCTCATCTATGGCGGCTTGGTCTGCCAAGTATCTAAAACACAAAGTGAAATCTAGCTTGTGCTCGGTCATTATTGTAAACAACTGCTGCGTAAGCTTTTGATCATCAGGTTGTGGTTTGCTCATGCCTAGTTTGTTGCTCATTACGCGCTGATACGCTGCACCGTAATGGGTTACATAGCTACTCAATGCCTCTTGGGCCAATGCAATGGCCTTATCACTGTCGCTATCTAGTAGGGGTAACAGTGCTTCTGCTAGTCGTGTCATGTTCCACTGGCCTATGCCTGGCTGCTGGTTATAGCGGTAGCGGCCTTGTCGGTCTATAGAGCTAAACACCTTGTCACCGTCATAGTCGTCCATAAATGCGCATGGGCCATAGTCTACTGTGGCGCCACAAATAAGCACGTTGTCGGTATTCATTACGCCATGGATAAAACCAAACCCTTGCCATTGTGCAATCAGTTTGGCTTGCCTTTCTATCACTTCATTGAGTAGGGCTAAGTATGGCTTGGGGCTGGCTATTAAGGTTGGAAAATGTCGTTTAAGGCAATAATCAGCTAGCGTCTTCACACCTGCGTCATCACCTTGCCTAGAAAAAAACTCAAAACTACCCACACGAATGTGGCTTGGCGCAATGCGTGTTAATACTGCCCCTGGTGCTGGGCTTTGGCGCATTACTGTTTCGCCAGTAGCTACAGCAGCAAGGCTGCGGGTGGTGGGCACGTTTAACGCTGCCATGGCTTCACTAAGCAGATATTCTCGTAATACAGGCCCTAGTGGTGAGCGCCCATCGCCTCGGCGTGAGTAAGGTGTGGGGCCAGAGCCTTTAAGTTGTAGGTCAAAGCGTTCGCCATTTGGGGTTACTATTTCGCCTAGTAAATGTGCTCTACCATCACCTAAGGTGGGGTTAAATGTGCCAAATTGATGGCCTGCATAGGCTTGTGCCATAGGTGCTGAGCCCATGGCCGTTTGATTACCAGCCAACACTTGCAGGGCTTCATCTGATGTAAGCCATTGCAGGTCTATGCCTAGCTCTTGGGCTAGCTCTTGGTTATGAGTAATAGGTGTAGCGTTAGCCACGCTAATGGGCTGTGCATAGCTATAAAAACGCTCTGGTAGGCTGGCAAAGGTAGTGTCAAATTGCGGGCTGGTGGCAGGTGTTTGGGTGTTCATTTGTTGATACCTATAAATTTTCTAGCTTTGCATAGGCCAATACTAGCCATTTGCTACCTTGGTTTTCGAAATTCACTTGCACTCTGGCTTGGGGGCCTGAGCCTTCAGCATTCACCACCACACCTATGCCAAACAAAGGGTGCCTTACATTTTGCCCTAATGCTAATACGGGGGTTTCTAATACCTGATGACGGCCTGCGCGGTCATATGTTCTTGTTGGGGTGGGCCTTGCAGTGACTGGCCTGCTGATACTAGATTTAAGCCGCACTTCATTCATCAATCCTTCTGGTATTTCACCAATAAAGCGTGAAGGGCGGTTAAAGGTTTCTTGTCCGTGTAAGCGGCGGCTTTCGGCATAAGAAATATACAATCGTTGCATGGCGCGAGTGATACCCACATAACAAAGGCGGCGCTCTTCTTCCAAACGGTCACCTTCTTCAAGGGACATTTTGTGAGGGAATAAACCTTCTTCCACGCCCCCTAAAAATACCACTGGAAACTCAAGGCCTTTGGCAGAGTGCAGTGTCATTAGCTGCACGCTGTCTTCTGATTCATCGGCTTGTTGTTCACCTGCATCAAGTGCGGCTTGGTCTAGCATGGCAGCTAGTGGTGTGGTGGCTACAGGGTCTAAATCACCATCAGGGTCGTCAGAGTCTTGTACGGGGTTCCAAGAGCTAGCAAATTCTTTGGCGGCACTCACAAGCTCTTTAAGGTTTTCAATACGCGTTTGGGCCTTTTCACCCTTTTCTTTAAGGTGATGTTGCACTAGGCCAGATTGTTGAATCACCAAGTCCACCATCTCATGTAAAGATAGCTCGCTAGTGTCTTCATCCAAGCGGTCAATAAGGCCAATAAAGCTATCAATGGCGTTATGGGCGCGGGTAGGCATCACGTTTTGGCTGAGTATTTGCTTGGTGCTGTCCCACATAGAGCAGCCTTCTGCTCGGGCGTTTTGGCGTATTTTGGCCACTGTAGCTGCGCCTACTCCTCGAGTAGGCACGTTAAATACTCGCTCTAAAGCGGCATCGTCGTTGCGATTTTTGATGAGGCGTAAATAAGCCAACGCATTACGTATTTCTAGGCGATCATAAAAACGTTGACCACCATAAATGCGGTAGGGCATTTGGGCACGAATTAAGGCTTCTTCTAGCACTCGAGACTGAGCGTTAGAGCGGTAAAGAATGGCGCATTCGGCTCGTAGGCCACCGTCTTTATGCCACTGTTCTATCTGAGATACGATGAAACGGGCTTCATCCATTTCATTAAAGGCCGCATACAGTGCAATGGGCTCGCCATCTTTGTCGTCAGTCCATAGATTTTTGCCAAGGCGGCCAGTGTTGTTAGAAATCACACCGTTTGCAGCTTTAAGTATGATGCCAGTAGAGCGGTAGTTTTGCTCTAGTTTTATGGTAATGGCATTGCCGAAGTCGCGCTCAAAGTGTTGAATATTTTCTATTTTTGCACCACGCCAGCCGTAGATAGATTGGTCGTCGTCACCCACAGCCATCACCTTAGCAGTAGTGCCTGAAAGCACACGTAGCCAAGCATATTGAATGGTGTTGGTGTCTTGAAACTCATCCACCAGCATGTGCTTAAAGCGGCCTTGGTAGTGGGCCAATAGCTCACTGTTGTTTAGCCATAGTTCATGGCAGCGCAGCAGTAGCTCACCAAAATCTACCAGCCCAGCACGCTCACACGCCTGATGATAGGCAGCATATACTTTTACTTGAGTGTCTAGTTGAAAATCACCGTGGGTTTCTATGTGTTGTGCGCGTTTGCCTTCATCTTTACAGCCATTAATAAAATGCTGAAACGACCGCACAGGCCAGCGGCTTTCATCAAGTTGCATCTCTTTGCATAGTCGTTTGAGAATACTTAGCTGGTCGTCGCTGTCTAAAATTTGAAACTCTTTTTGTAGCCCGGCTTCTTGCCAATGACGCCTTAGTAGGCGATGGGCCAAACCATGGAAAGTGCCTACCCACAGTTGCTGTGTATCCAAACCCATAAGGCTTTCAATACGAGCACGCATTTCTCGTGCGGCTTTGTTGGTAAAAGTAACGGCCATAATAGACCAAGGCGACACGTTTTGTGCCTCTATTAACCAAGCAATACGGTGCACCAATACACGGGTTTTACCACTACCGGCGCCAGCCAATATCAGCAAGTTTTCCTCTGGCGCTGCAACAGCCTCGCGCTGAGAGCCGTTGAGTTCATCTAAAAGGCGAGAAACATCCATTATTGTGTCCGTATTGGCGTGTTGGATTGTGTGGTTGCCCACGAAGGTAGCATCTAATCTTAACCTATTGTAACGACAGATAAGCTAAATATCACCGATATGCTTGAGTTACTTTGTATTTTCTAGCGTAAAAAGAAAAACTAAGGTGCTTATATATGGGCGTCCACAAATTTTGAGTATAGGCGGTGGATAGAGTCGAAGAGGATAGGGTAGAATGGCTTTAATCCATTATTGCTTCGGCTTAACCCATGTCTACATCGAAACACGATTTATTTAAAACCATCGCTCAAGCGCACCCACAGTTGCGCAAGTCTGAGCGCAAGGTGGCAGACTATGTGTTAGAGCACCGTGCAAAAATTGTGCAAATGCGTATTGTAGATTTAGCAGCGGCAGCAGATGTGAGTGAGCCCACTGTAGTGCGGTTTTGTAGAGCGCTAGACTTTGACGGATTTCAAGACTTTAAGCTTAATTTGGCTCAGTTTGTAGGCACCAATACCTCTTATCAGCAATTTCGTCTAGATAGCCGCGATTCGGTAGAGCAGTTTAAAGAAAAGATTTTTGACTCTACTGTTGGTAACCTTATGCGGGTGAAATCTGACCTAGATGCCACTAACCTAGAGCAAGCCATCGCTGCTTTAGCTGCGTGTAAGCGTCTTGATTGTTATGGCTTTGGCGCGTCTGCACCCATATGTAGTGATGCACAGCATAAGTTTTTCCGCCTTAATATCTCTGCGGCAGCCTATTCGGATCCTCACCTACAAACCATGGCGGCAGTTACTTTAAAGCCTGGCGATGTAGTGATTGCCGTATCGCAAACAGGCCGCACCAAAGATTTACTGCACACCACTCAGCTAGCTATGGACGCAGGTGCCACAGTTATTGCCTTGTGCCCAAGCAACACGCCGCTAGCCGAACAAGTGCAGGTCCCTTTGTATATCGATTTAGATGAAGACAAAGAGCTTAATACTTTGATGTCTTCACGCATTACTCAAATGGTAGTGATTGATGTTCTAGCTGTAGGTGTAACTATGAAGCTAGGTGAAGAAACCATGACCCATTTAAAAACGATTAAGCGTTCACTTAAAAATCTACGTACCCCTGCTAAGCGTATTAAGTGATCAGCTCATGTGCACAATAAGGAGATTTGTATGAGTTTATCTATACTAATGCGCGTTAGCGCTGCCTATATGGGCCTATGGGTATTGATGATGACTTTAGTGCCAGAAATGGTCATTAATGATTTATTTGGTGTGCCCGTCACCCAAGCACTTGGGGCTCAAATGCAGTTTACTTCGGTGGCCACCGCAGCGATTGCAAGCATGCAGTGGATGGTGTCTTCATGGGCGCCAGAAGGCCTAGCCAAGTTTGCCCGTTTAAGTGCCATTATTTGGGCTTTGTTTGCACTACTTAGCTTGTCTCTTATTAGTTCGGGTGTGATGTTAGACACTGTGCAAAATTATACCTCGCCTGCCATTATGGCTATTTTGGCTTTGTTGTTATTGATGAAAGCCAGCGCAAACTCTAAAGTTTAGAGTGCATACTGCTTTTGGTATGCGAGTGCTTTAATGCCATTTCATTTTAATGAAAGTCTCTAGAGGCTACTTTGAGCTGCTCTAGCAGGTGGCTACAATCAATGAGCTTTCCAGCAATAACATGAATCACTTGGCTGTCTGGATCACGCTCTAAAATACCTTTCACTTTTAAAATTTGAGCATTTAAATAAGCCTGTTTTTGGGCCGTAGCTGTGCCTTGCCACACCACTAGGTTGGTGTTGCCTGTTTCATCTTCTAAGGTAATAAATGTTACGCCAGAGGCTGTGCCAGGCCTTTGTCTGCCAGTGACTAACCCGACTACAGTCACCAAGCTTTGATGGGCTTTGTCAGCCAGTTGGCTAGTGGCTAGGCAGCCCTTTAGTAAGCCTGCATTGCGCAATAAGGCTATGGGGTGTTGCTCTAAGCTAAGGCGTAAGCTGCCGTAGTCTTCGGTCAGTGTTTCTAAATCACTAGGCCCTTGTAATTGTTCTTGTTGAGCTTCGCGCACTTCACGCAGTAATGGCAGGTCTTGATGATTGTCCAGTAGTTGCCAGCGGGCCTGATAGCGGTGGCCACTAAAACAATTGAGTGCATTAGCACTGGCCAAACATTCAAGCATACCTTTGGTGTGGTGCAATGCTTGCACTTGTAATAGGTCTGTAAAACCTTGCTTGGGCCTTTGTTCTAGTAAGCGTTGCAGATGATCTTGGCGCACCCCTTTTACCTGTCGTAAACCCAAACGTATGGCCAGCTCAAGGTTTTGGGTAGTTTCTAAGCTATGGTCCCACACACTTTTATTGATACACACAGGCAATACTTGTACCCCATGGCGGCGTGCATCTTGCACAAGTTGAGATGCGCTGTAAAACCCCATCGGCTGGCTATTTAAAATGGCGCAATAAAAAACTGCGGTGTAGTGGTATTTAAGCCACGCAGAAGCGTAGGTTAAAACGGCAAAGCTTGCAGAGTGGGATTCTGGAAAGCCATATTCGCCAAAGCCTAAAATTTGTTGATATAAACGCTCTGCAAATGCCAATTCATAGCCTCGAGACATCATGCCATCTACTAGCTTATGGTGAAATTTTTCTAGCTCGCCATGGCGTTTCCAGCTGGCCATTGCTCGGCGTAAACGGTCGGCTTCACCGCCGCTAAAGTTGGCTGCCACCATGGCTAGTTTAATCACCTGTTCTTGAAAAATAGGCACACCTAAGGTGCGTTCCAGCACTGCTTTAACTTCTTTTGAGGGGTATTCAACGCGTTCTTTACCGGCTCGGCGGCGCAAAAATGGATGCACCATGTCCCCTTGAATAGGCCCTGGGCGCACAATGGCAATTTGAATGACAAGGTCATAAAAACAAGCAGGTTGTAAACGAGGCAGCATGCTCATTTGGGCTCTAGACTCTACTTGAAACACGCCTACACTATCGCCTTGTTGTAGCATTTCATAAACTTTTGCATCATCGTCCATGCGGGTGATGTCGGCCAAGCTTAGCTTACGCCCATGGTGATGCTGCACCATATTTAATGCGCGTTTTATAGCACTAAGCATGCCTAGGGCTAAAACATCTACTTTGAGTAAGGCAAGGCTTGCCAAGTCATCTTTGTCCCATTGGATCACTGTGCGCTGTGCCATGGATGCATTTTCTATAGGCACCAGCTCACTCAGTGGCCCTGCGCTAATAATAAAACCGCCCACATGTTGTGAGAGGTGACGAGGAAACCCTTGAAGGGTTTTTACTAGTTCCAAAAAGCACTGCCCTACATGGCTTTGGCTATCCAAACCTAAGTTTTTTAGCTGTTCATCCCACTGGGTATGCTGGTCTTTGCGATCCACATTTTTAATGAAGAGCTCAAGCTGTGGCAAGCTGATGCCTAGGGCCTTGCCCACTTCACGCACAGCGCTTTTAAAGCGATAAGTGATCACCGTGGCAGCTAAAGCAGCGCGATGGCGGCCATATTTTTGGTAGATGTATTGAATGATTTCTTCACGCCTTTGGTGTTCAAAATCCACATCAATATCTGGAGGTTCAGAGCGCTCTTTAGAAATAAAACGTTCAAATAACACCTGTATTTGGCGGGGGTCAACGGCGGTTATTTCTAAGCAATAACACACAATAGAGTTGGCAGAAGACCCACGCCCTTGATATAAAATCTGCTGGCGTTTAGCAAACTGTACCAAGTCGTACACCGTTAAAAAAAAGTGAGCGTAACCTTCGCTGGCAATAAGCTTAAGCTCTTTGTCGATGATCAAAGCAATGTCATGAGGCACACCAGCAGGAAAACGAATGCTTTTACCTTGCTCTACTAAGTGGTGTAAATAACTGTTGGCATCATAGCCATTAGGCACCAGTTCAGCCGGGTATTCATAGGTCAGTTGGGATAAGCAAAAGTCACACTGCTTAGCTATAGTAATACTGGCTTGTAGCCATGGAGCGGGGTATAGCTTAGCAATTTTGTCTAATGTACGTAGGCTGTGCTCGCGGTTGGCTTGTAGGGCATAACCACAAGCATGCACAGGCATGCCTATGCGTATGGCGGTGAGTGTGTCGTGTAGCATTTGCCGTGTGGGGCTGTGCATGATCACTTGGCCAAGTGCCACCAGTGGTAAGTCATAATCATCAGCCATGGCTTGGTAATGGGCATGTTGACGCTGATCCAGCGCACTTAACCGGCGATGACAACCTACCCATAGGTTTTTTTTATACAGTGCGCTTAAGTGACTTCCCAAGTCATTGGGGCTATTAGGGTGAGGGTTCCAGATAAGTATGCATTCACTTAAATCACCAAAGTCATGGATATAAACTTGATATTTACCCTTTTCGCAGCGTGATCTAGCTAAGCTAATTAGCCGACATAGCTGGGCGTAGCCTTGTCGGTTTTTTGCTAACACTACTAGGCGCTCATGAGCTTCGGGTTGGTGAGGTTGCAGTGAAAACTCGCTACCAATAATCAGCTGGATTTTTAACCCATGCTCTTTTTTATACTGATAAGCCCGCACTACCCCTGCCACTGAACATTCATCTGTGAGCGCCAAGGCGGTATAACCCAAGGCATCAGCTTGTTGGAGCAATTCGTGTGGATGGGATGCCGCTCTTAAAAAGCTAAAGTTAGTTAAGCAGTGTAGCTCGGCATAATCCACACCAGGCGCTTTCACTTGGAGGCTGGTCATGAAAAGTAACCATGTAAAAACCAGTCTTCTGTAGCCGTTCGAAACAACCAGCACACTTGTCCAGCAGGGTTGCGGGCAATAAAGTAGTCACGGCAAATGTTTACATTGTCCCACCAACCACTTTGAATGCGTTCAGGCCCAGATAAAATACACCAGTGCTGATCAGGCTTATGATGCAAAGCTTGGGGTAAAGTAAACAATAAGCTAGGCCGCAAAAATGCGATGGCCTGTTGGGTTGGGTAACTACTTTGAGGTGCGCCTTGGTAAAAGCTACGCTCTGGGCGATGGTCGTCGCGCAAATACACTTGTTGTACAGCATGGTCTCCAAGTTTGCTTTGTAAACGGCTGATTAGCTGGCCTGTGGTTAGCTTGCCTTGAGTAGGTTCAAATAATTGCTCTGACAAAGGCGCCCATGGCATTTGTCCTTTGGTGGTCAGGCTAATGGCAATAATCGGGGCAGGGAGTTTTAATTGTTCCAGCTTTAGTAAAAATAAGCTTAGCCAAGACTCTGCCCGATACTCGCCGTCGCTGCAGCCAACATGCATTTTTTTCGATGCGTGCTCACGGTAATCTAAACCTAAGCTTAGCTGCGCAACTTTGAGCTGACGAGGTGCTAAAAAGGCTTCTAAATCAGTTAATAAGCGCTTTAATGGAAATCGTAATGCGCTGCTATGTTCAATTTCATAGAGTAGCTCTAAGCGTTGGTGAAAGCGTTCAGGGGGTTGGTATGCAGGCTTGGTGGGTGCACTTGTGTCTTCTAGTTGGTGTAAATAGTTCACTAGGGTTTTGCCTAAACGCTGGCCTAAAGCTGACTTAGGTAGTGCTTGAGCTTGCCCTAGTGTATTAAGACCAAGGCGCTCTAATTGTAAGGCAAGTTTATGGTCAAGTAAGGCATGCTGGATAGGTAGTTGGTTCAGTAACATTTGAACCTGCCTTTGGTGTTGTAATAAACGATCGTTACCTGCGTGGGCTAGCACTTTAGCAGCTAGGGGAGTGTGAGCACTGGCATAGTGATAATTGAGCCCACGTTCTATTAAAGGTTGCTGTAGTTGTTGCCAATAACCCCCAATGCCTTCATAGAGTCTGAGCATGTCGCTAGTTTGTAGCAATAACCCTTGCGGTGGATCTAGATAAAATGTGGCACTGGTTTGATACAAGCATTGGGCCAATTGACTAAGCAGGCGATGCTCTTTTTTGGCGTCATAGGCAATCACTTTAATTTGGGCACATAAAAGTGCTGCATGGGCTAAACCGGTGCCATTTTTAATGCCTAGCTGGAGGGCTTCAGGATTAGCCTGTACCACCTCGTTTTTATCAACCAAAACACAAGCTTGGCTATAGACCTGTTGATGTAACAGGCTATCCAATTGCAGGCTGGGAAAACATAAATAAAGCCATTGCATCAGGGTTACTGCAGCTTATGGCTATTAAGTGAAACAAGGTTGATATTGCGCTTTAATGCAGGCACAGGTGCAGTTGTAACTGTAGGCATTGCCAAAGAGGGCCACAGTTTATGCATGTCAACTTGGCACGGGTGCTGTGGCCACTGGCCTTGGTATTTATGAATTTTTAAGCGCAAGCCTATGGCTAAAGGTGCCAGCGAAAAACGAGCACTCACAGGCAGTGCACTGGTGCTAGGTTCAGGTTGGGGGTGCAGCCAAAACATTAGTGCTTGATTATCTTTAGCTGCTACTTGTAAGCGTTTAGCTTGGGGTGAAGTTAAGGTTTTGGCCCACAATATAAGGTGACTGCAACAACCACTATTAAGGCTTTGCTGCGCGCTCCAAAGGGCGTGCTGAGGGTTTTGGCAGCGTATTAATAACGTTTTACTTAGGTTTATGCCATGCTGAGCTAAAGCTTGTCCATTGAGCTGCGCTGGTGGATTAATCCATACCTGTAGGCGCGCTTGAGATTGGGCCAATAAGGGAAATAATAAACGTAGCTCACCTATTCCTGCCAAACCACAGGCTAGCTCTACTAGTCCTGTTTGGGGCCAGCCGCCTTGCAAGTGCGCATCTAAAGTAGAATAAAAGCTGCTTTGGCGGCGTTGGTCTGGCCCCGTTACTTGCCGAGCGCGCCAGACCAAACGGTCTTTTTCTAATTGTAACAGAGCCATAATTTACCTAATAAATACTGTATGTATATACAGTAGTTTGACATATTTTTAGCGAAGGTCAAGTAGAAAATAGATGCCTATTGGTAGACGTTGTTAATAGAAAAATATCAAGTGGGCAGATTGTTCGGTATTAAATAATTATTGCTCCTAAAATATCAATTAAATCCCTCTTGGCAATGCCATCATTGATAAATGAAATCCACAGTAATCAATAGAGGGCCTTAGTCGTGCCATTACAGCCTAGTCAAAATGTTTTTATCACTTGTGCCGTCACAGGATCTGGCAGTTCACAAGACCGTTCTCACCATGTGCCACGCAGCCCTGAAGAAATAGCTAACAGCGCTATAGATGCGGCTAAAGCTGGTGCTGCCATTGTGCATTGTCATGTGCGAGACCCGCAAACGGGTGTGCCAAGCCGTCGTTTAGAGCTATATAAAGAGCTCACACAACGCATTCGTGCTGCAGAAGTGGATGTAGTGTTAAACCTTACCGCAGGTATGGGTGGTGACATTGTGTTTGGTGATGCTGAAAACCCATTGCCTTTAAAGCAAGCAAGCACAGACATGGTAGGCGCTAGTGAGCGCGTAGAACACATCCGCCAATGCCAGCCAGAAATATGCACCTTAGATTGTGGCACCATGAATTTTGCCGAAGCTGATTACGTGATGACCAATACCCCGGGCATGTTACGGGCTATGGCAGAAAAAATGACTGCTATGGGTGCACGCATTGAAATAGAGGCCTTTGATACTGGCCATTTATGGCTAGCCAAAAAGTTAGTGGAAGAGGGTTTAATCACTGATCCTGTGATGGTGCAGCTATGTATGGGTATCCCTTGGGGTGCGCCAGATGATTTGAATACTTTCATGGCTATGGTGAATAACGTGCCTAAAGATTGGGTGATGTCAGCCTTTTCTATTGGTCGTAACCAAATGAACTATGTGGCCGCTGCCGTATTGGCAGGAGGTAATATTCGTGTGGGTTTAGAAGACAATATTTGGTTGTCTAAAGGTGTATTAGCCACTAATGCTCAGCTTGTTGAACGTGCTGCCACCATTGCTACAAATATGGGCTCTACATTAATGACTGCAGCTCAAGTGCGTGAGCTCATCAAAGTAGAAAAGCGGGCGCCTTTGGTATGATTAGCATGAGCGACAATGTAACCACGCAGCATAAAACCGCCGCTTGTATAGGTGGTGGCGTGATTGGTGGAGGCTGGGTAGCAAGGTTTTTATTACACGGTTGGGACGTGAACGTTTATGACCCTGCAAGCGACGCTAAGCGTAAACTAGATGCAGTGTTAGAAAATGCGCGTGCAGCTTTGCCTGCATTGGCCGATGTAGCCATGCCTAGTGAAGGTAAGCTCACTTTTTGTGACACCCTAGAAGCTGCCGTGACTAATGCTCATTGGATTCAAGAAAGTGTGCCAGAGCGTTTAGACATTAAACATGCAGTATTTGCTCAAGTGCAGGCAGCGTGCTTAGACTCGGCTATTATTGGCTCTTCTACCTCTGGTTTTAAGCCTTCTCAGCTACAAGAAAATGCCTTAAATCCTCAGCAAATTATGGTGGCCCATCCATTTAATCCAGTGTATTTATTACCCTTGGTAGAGCTTGTGCCTAGCCCTATTAATACCCCAGAAATTATTGAGCAGGCCAAAACCCTATTAACTAGCATAGGTATGAAACCATTACATGTGCGCAAAGAAATTGATGCGCACATTGCTGATCGATTGTTAGAAGCAGTATGGCGTGAAGGTTTGTGGATGATTAAAGATGGCATTGCCACTACTTCTGAAATAGATGATGCCATTCGTTATGGCTTTGGTTTGCGTTGGGCGCAAATGGGGTTGTTTGAAACCTACCGTATCGCTGGTGGTGAAGCGGGTATGGCTCACTTTATTGCCCAGTTTGGGCCTTGTTTAGAGTGGCCATGGACTAAACTAATGGATGTGCCAGAGCTTACAGACGAGCTAATTGCTACGATTGCTCAGCAGTCTGATGAACAATCGGGTCATCACACTATTCGAGAGTTAGAGCGTATTCGTGACAAAAATCTCATAGGCATTATGCGTGTGCAAAAAGATAATAACTGGGGTGTGGGCGAGTTATTAAATCAGCATGATCAGCGCTTAAAACAACTGGGCTAAAGCGACTAGTCCTGGGCCAAGATAAACAAAATCTAGGCCAGTAGTAAGGTACTAATTAGTGCTCTTGCTGGTATGATGGGCTTACACTCCTGTTGTACTGGCTTATTTAATGAACACCATTCTTCCAGTTATCAGTTCTATTTTGTTAGTCATGCTATTGGGTTATGGCCTTTCTAAAAAGTTATTGACGGAACCCGTTTTTTGGCAAGGTATTTCAAAATTATCCTACTGGGTATTATTCCCAGTGTTAATCATTCGTACCTTAGCTAACGCCACCATCAACACTGAATTACTGGTGCCTTTATTGGTCATATTCTCAGTGTCATTGGTGTTGGTTCTTATCTATTGTTTTTGGGCCTCTAGGTTACTGGGCCACGACGGGCCTTCAGCTGCATCACTTGCTCAAGGTGGTATAAGGCATAATGGTTTCATTGGTCTGGCTGTTTTATTTGATATGTTTGGCTTGCCAGGTCAAGAAGTAGGCGCTTTAATTATTGCAGTGCTTTTGCCGCCCACTAACTTTTTGTCAGTACTTTCTGTGAGTGTGTTGGTGCGTAAAAAACAAGCACATTCGCTGTCTGCATTAATCACAAAAGAGCTAGTGCGCAACCCCATGCTTATTGCAGTGTCTATCGGCTTGTTGATCAACGTGCTTGATTTTCCTGTGCCCCATATACTTGACCAATCCATGGCTTTTTTGAGCCGTGCTGCTTTGCCGATGCTTTTACTTAGTATTGGGGCCAGCCTTAGCATACGTGCTTTAAAAGGCAATTGGCTGGTATTAATGGTGGCACTTAGCTTTAAGCTTTTAGTGTTTCCTGCGCTCTTTTTAGCAGGGGCCTTGTGGTTTAACCTTACGCCCTTAGTGACGGTATGTTTGGTGGTGTTTGGGGCTTTGCCAACAGCCGTTTCAGCCTATCCTTTTATTCATCAAATGGGCGGTAATGCCAAACTAATGGCAGACATTATCACCTTGCAGACCTTAGCTAGTTTAATAGGCTTAACTTTTTGGGCAAGCTTAGCGATCCATATTACTGGGTTAGCACTATGATGTTTTCTAAGTCTTACGATTTTATACAAGGAGACTCTCCGTTACTTGTGAGCATGCCTCACTCTGGGCTACAGCTTACGCCACAAGTGGCTAACACGTTAGTACCAGAAGCCTTAGCATTGCCAGATACTGATTGGCACATTCCTAAGCTATATGACTTTTTAGGGTCCATGAACGTAAGCGTGCTGCAGGCGAATTATTCACGCTATGTGATCGACCTTAATCGCCCAAAAGATGATAAGCCACTTTATTCAGGTAAAACCACAGGCTTATTTCCACATATTTCGTTTAATGAAAAACCTCTTTTTGTACAAGGCGCACCAGTAGACAAAGCTTATCAACAGACCTGTATAGAGAAAATTTGGTGGCCATATCATCAGCAGCTAACACAAGAGTTAGCTCGTATTAAACAAAAATTTGGTTATGCCATTTTATTTGATGCCCATTCTGTTAAAGCTCAGGTGCCTATGTTTTTTCAAGGCACCTTGCCAGATTTTAATCTAGGCACAAATGACGGTGCTTCTTGTGCTTCAAAGCTTTTACACGCGGCACAAAAATCCCTTTTAAACAGTGCCTATAGCCAGGTGAGCAATGGGCGCTTTAAAGGGGGGCATATCACCCGTAGTCATGGCCAGCCCATAAATCAAATACATGCATTTCAATTGGAGCTATCGCAAGCTACTTACATGCACGATAAAGACATTTATTCATTAGATAGCCACAAATGTGCTGAGGTTATTCCCCAATTAAAAAAATTAATAGAGGCTCTTTTAGCCTGTAATCCAACTCATCAATAAGAGCATTTTTCATGTATCTAAGTAAGTCACAAGTTGACGATTATGAGCGCGATGGCGCTATTGTTATTAAAGGCGTGTTTAAAGACTGGATAGATTGCCTAAGAACAGGTTTTGATAAAGTGTTGTCTTCACCTAGTGAGCATGGACGTGAAAATGTGGCTAAGGGTGATGCTGGGCGCTTTTTTGAAGACTATTGTAATTGGCAGCGCATTGATGAATTCCAACAATGGATTAATCACTCACCTGCAGCTCAAATTGCCGCACAAGCGACCTCTTCAAAACGCATTCAAGTGTTTCATGATCATATTTTAGTGAAAGAGCCAGGCACTGCCAAAGCCACGCCTTGGCATCAAGATATGCCCTATTATTGTGTGTCTGGTGAACAAACAGCTAGTTACTGGATACCCCTTGATAAAGTAACTGCGGCCAACACACTGCAAGTGGTGTTGGGCTCTCATCGCTGGCCTAAGTTGGTGCGGCCAACGCGGTGGTCTAGTAATAAGCCTTGGTATAGTAATGATGCTGATTATATGGACATGCCAGACATTGATGAGTCGCAAAATATCTTGATTCCCGAATTAGAGCTGGGTGATTGCGTGCTGTTTAACTTTAAAACAGTGCACGGTGCGCCAGGTAACGCATTAACTAGCCGCAGACGCGCTTTTTCTACGCGCTTTATGGGTGATGATGTACGTTATGCTGATAGAGGTGGCCCAACATCGCCGCCATTTGATGGTTTAATCCAAGCTGATGGTGATAAAATGCCATTAGATTGGTTTCCAGAGGTGTATAACAATGACAAATAAGGCAACAGGCGGCTGTTTATGCGGCGCGGTTAAATATCAAGTCACAGGTGTGTTGCGCCCAGTGGTTGCGTGTCACTGTACGCAATGTCAAAAAACAAGTGGTCATCATGTGGCAGCTACCAGTGCGCCACGTGAAAATATAGCTCTGTTAGAGGAGCAAGGCCTTAAATGGTATTTCTCTTCTAAGGGTATTCGACGTGGTTTTTGTCAGCAATGTGGTGGAAATTTATTTTGGGATCATACGGATAAATCCACTGTTTCTATCTTTGCTGGCACTTTAGATCAGCCCAGTAAATTAAAGCTAGTAGAGCATATTTATGTGGAAGACAAAGCTGACTATTATGAAATAACCGATGGTCTCCCTCAGCGTGTAGGCTTTCAAATTAGTGGCGGTGCTGACCATGGCGAATAAATGCCCCCAGTGCGACTTTAAGATCACCTCACGTAATCAACTGTGTGAAGATTACAAAGCCCCAGACAAGGCCTATGGGTGCCCAGCGTGTGGCACCTTTTATATTTTGCCAAGAACCGCTGCGCCTACTTGGAAACAATGGCTTTTGTATTTAACATTAGGGTTTACTGGCGGTTTAATTTCTAGTTTAGTGCAGCTAAATGGCCATAGTCGATGGTGGTTTTGGGGCTATGTGTTATCGATTGGTGTGGGTGTTATTGTGTTTTACATCAAATCAAAATCGGTAGTGTTAGAGCCTTCAGGCTATCGAGTTACACCAGATAATGACTGATTTTATTGTTCCTTTTTGTGAGCAAAAAGTGACTATTATTTATGCAGATGAAGATATTTTAGTGGTGGATAAACCCAGTGGCCTGTTATCTGTGCCAGGCAAACACCCGCTTAATAAAGACTGCTTAATCACACGAGTACAACAACAATATAGTGACGCTTTTATTGTGCATCGCTTAGACATGGACACGTCTGGCATCATGATATTAGCTCGCGGTAAGGCCAATTTATCGGCCTTAAGTCGCCAGTTTCAAGAACGAGAAACGCATAAAGAATATTTGGCATGGGTGTATGGGCTGCTAAAAGAAGACGCTGGTGAAATTGATTTACCACTTATCTGTGACTGGCCTAACAGGCCTAAACAAATGGTAGATCATGAATTGGGTAAGCCTTCATTAACTCGTTTTGAGGTGCTTGAAAGACAAGCTGCCACATTACAAACAAAGGTGTTGTTAAAGCCTGTCACTGGGCGCTCTCACCAACTAAGAGTGCATATGGCGCAGATAGGCCACCCTATAAGTGGCTGTGATTTTTATGCTCATCCCCAAGCACTACAACAGGCCAAACGCTTGCAGTTACATGCTTGGAAGCTAAGTTTTATTCATCCAACCACTGGGCTTTTGATGACGCAAACAGCTCCAGCCGTATTTTAGCCTAAACTTGAGTTAGGGCCAGTACGTCATTCCACATTTGCTCATCTAGCTCTACGCTACTTAGCAACACTTTATTAGTGCCGGGAAGTCGCGCTCCAGCTTGGCTGGTGATGGCTTCTGAAATAGTGTCTAGCTTGCCCCAAAATAGATCTCCAGCAACGTTGGTTGGGTCAATAATGATATAACATTGGCCTAAGTCATGAGGGTTGCCTTCAGTGGCTTTTAGAGGATCTAGCTGTGTGCTGGTGCTGCCACCAGTAAAGGCTGCTGCGAGAATTTCTGCCATTAGACCAAACCCATAGCCTTTATAACCACCAGAGGACACCAGTGACCCGCCCTTTAATACAGCGCTAGGGTCTTGAGTAGGGTTGCCTTCACTATCAACGCCCCAGCCTAAGGGGATTTGCTCGCCCGCAGTGGCTGCCATATTGATTTTGCCAATGGCAATGGCGCTTGTAGATTGATCAAATTGCATGGCTAAACCACCCTTGCCATCAGGCACTGACATGGCAATAGGGTTAGTGCCAAGCACAGCTTTAGTGCCTCCTGGAGGTGATACACAAGACTTTGCGTTAGTCATGCCAATAGCGATGTAGCCCGCACGAGCAATTTGTTCTGTGAAGTAACCCATGGAGGTGCAGGTATGAGAGTGGCAAATAGCTAAAGTGGCGACGCCGTTAGTTTTTGCAGCTAAAAGTGCTGTGTCTAAACCGCGAGAAAAAGCAGCCTGTGCAAAACCTAGCTTGGCATCTACCATCACACTAGCAGGTTTGGGTTGGTGCACTTGTGGCTCTACATCACCTTTTACACGACCTGATAATAGCTGGCTACAGTAGCTTTGTAGGTAAAATAGGCCACAAATTTTGTTGCTATGAGCCTCTGCCACACGCACAGCCTGAGCCACACAGCTGGCAATCCAAGGTTTTGCACCATGGGCTTCTAAAGCTTTTGCAGTGGTGGCTTCAATAGTATCTAAGTCAACGTGAATAGTGGCCATAAGGGTTTCAGCTATAAAATGATTTGAGTACTGATTTTATGTTGCTTTACCTACATGGGTAAAGTAAAAATGCGTATTCCCTAGTTTTAGAAATACTTATGGTGTTAATAGACTCAAGATTTCATGTTGCTATCAGGCCTTTTTTGGCCACAGATAGTGAGCGAGTACAAGCTTTGGTAAGTAATAAAGCAGTAGCGCGGATGGCAAGCAATATCCCTTACCCCTACCCTAAAGATGGCGCTAAAACCTGGATAGCCTCTCATGGCGCGCAGCACCGCGGCGGCACTGCTATTATTAGAGCCATTGTTAGTTTGGCAACTAATCAGTGCGTTGGTGCCATCAGCATAGATCAAATCACTAGGGGCCTAAATGCCAGTGGCAACTTGGGTTATTGGGTGGGAGAGCCTTATTGGAACCAGGGTTTTTGTGCACAAGCGGGCCAATTAATGCTGCAGCTAGCCACAAAAGAATATGCTATGAAACGTGTGGTTGCGGCACATCGTGTAGATAATCTTGCTTCAGGCAAGGTGTTAGAGAAATTAGGTTTTAATGAGCTACAGCCTGAGTATATGACCCATTCTTCAGGGCAGCATTTGTTTCGTTGTTATGAAAAATTGCTTTAGGCAATAAAAAAGGGCCCCTTTTCAGGCACCCTTTTGTTACTAATTTCTACTAGCTAGATGAGCTTACGAACGACGCTCTGGACGACGGTTCGAACGATCATTACCACGCTTAGGACGAGGTGTCTTAGCGCCAGGAGTAAAGTCTTCTGCTGCGCCTTGAGACTGAATGTTTAACGGCTTGTTACGCACACGCACTTTCTTTAGTAACTGTAGCATTTCAGCAGGCATGCCTGCAGGAAGGTCTACTGTTGAGTGATCATCAAACAAGTTAATACGCCCAATGTAAGCGCTGCTAAGGTCTGCTTCGTTAGCGATAGCGCCTACAATATCACCAGGCTTAACCTGATGCTCATGGCCTACTTCTATGCGGAAACGCTCCATAGCGATCGACTCACCACTAAACTCTTCTTGCTTGCGTTCTTTGCGACGTGGACGCTCTTCTTCGTTGAACCCTGGTGTTGTATCACGAGAATCGCGACGCTCAGGCTTGTTGTCTGCCATAGTCAGTGGACGATCTTGCTGAGCCATAAATGCTAGTGCCGCAGCCACTTGCTCTGGAGCAACTTCACGTTCTTTAACAAACGCTTCAACGATGTCGCTGTAAATGCTTAAGTCAGACTGCTCAAGGGCTTTATCAATACTAGCCTTAAACTGGTCAATACGACGCTCTTTAACTTGCTCACGGCTAGGTAAGTCCATTGGAGTGATAGATTGACGAGTGGCTTTTTCGATTGAGCGCAGCATGTTACGTTCACGAGGAGCAACGAACAAAATGGCATTACCAGAACGACCAGCACGGCCAGTACGGCCAATACGGTGAACGTAAGCTTCGGTATCATAAGGAATGTCGTAGTTAATAACGTGACTAACACGAGCTACGTCGATACCACGAGCGGCAACGTCAGTAGCTACTACGATATCAATTTTGCTGCTCTTTAAATGCTCGATCGTGCGTTCACGCAGCTGTTGAGACATGTCACCGTTAATTGCTGAGGCGCGATGGCCACGAGCCTCTAGCTTTTCAGCTAGCTCTACAGTTAGGGTCTTAGTGCGTACAAAAACGATGACGCCGTCAAAATCTTCTGCTTCCAAGATGCGAGTCATCGCGTCTAGCTTACTAGTGCCAACGGCTTTCCAGTAACGCTGAGTCACGCTGTCTACAGTAGCGGTCTTGGCTTCAATCTTAATTTCTTCAGGGTTGTTAAGGTAAGTGTTAGCAACCTTACGAATAACAGCAGGCATAGTGGCGGAAAATAAAGCCACTTGGCGCTCTTTTGGAGTGTGATCCAAAATCCAAGTCACATCGTCAATAAAGCCCATACGCAACATTTCGTCAGCTTCATCTAAAACAACAGTTTTTAGTTTGTCTAGCTTCAAAGTGCCACGACGAAGGTGGTCCATGACACGACCAGGAGTACCCACTACTACGTGTACACCACGTTGCAGCTGACGTAATTGTCCGCTCATGCTACTGCCACCATAGATAGGCAATACATGGAAGCCACGCATGTCACTGGCGTAGTTTTGGAAAGCTTCAGCTACCTGAATAGCTAACTCACGGGTGGGTGCAAGCACTAGCACCTGTGGTGCTTCAATTTTTAAATCGATGTTAGATAATGTAGGTAGTGCAAAGGCAGCAGTTTTACCTGTACCTGTTTGTGCTGTACCTAAAATGTCTCTGCCTTCCAAAATATGTGGAATGGCAGCGGCTTGAATGGGGGATGGTTGTTCGTAGCCAATGCGAGTGATCGCATTAAGTACTGGCGCTGAAAGTGCCAAGTCTGCAAAAGTGGTCATGGTGTAATCCTAAATAAGTAATCTAATGACTTAAATGGACACAAATATCCACAAAGCCCGCGCATAAACAAAGCCACTCTCCCAGATGTAACAAAAAAGCCGAGATAAAATAGGAGTGATTTACGAGGTCTTTCAATGGAGCAGCCACATAAAAATAAGCGTAAAGCCACTAAAGCTAATGCATAATCGTAGATAAAAAATACTACTTATCTAGAGCTAAGTCATTAATTTAGAGGGTTTAGCCATATTGTATTAATACTGGCGTATAGAAAGGGTCTCGTGCCCTTTGTTCGGTATACATTGGCCTCAACCTAAGTTTAATATTAAATATTAATAAGGTATGCCAATGCCCGGCACCTGCTGGTGCCTTACCGTGCCACTTTATTTTGAAGTGTGGCCGAGATAACGCGGATGCAAGTGATATTACGCGGCGAATATTACACTGTTTGATAATAACATGCTATTAAAAATCCATATTAATAAAAAAGGGCCTTATTTGGGCCCTTTTTTGATACCTAACCTTGCTCTTATCGAGCTAAGCACTTAGCCCTTTATGGCAGCAAGTACTGATTCGGCAGAACTGACAGAGAATGGATCGCCACCATTATTATCTTTACGGCCTGGCTCTTCTAACCAATGCTCTACCACACCATTATCTACTACCATGGCATAACGCCATGAACGTGGGCCAAAGCCTACGTTGGTCTTGTCTACTAGCATGCCCATTTGGCGGGTAAATTCACCATTGCCATCAGGAATAAATTTAATGTTTTTAACGTCTTGATCAAGCATCCACTTGCGCATTACAAAGGTGTCATTTACAGACAATACATATACTTCGTCTACGCCATGCTGCTTTAGCTCTTCGTATGCGGCTTCAAAACCTGGCACTTGAAAGGTGCTACAAGTAGGTGTGAAAGCACCAGGCAATGAGAAAACAACAACTTTTTTGTTGCCAAAAATCTCATCTGTAGTGACATCTTGCCAACGAAATGGGTTGTCTCCACCAATGCTGGCATCACGTACGCGATATTTAAAAGTAATTTGGGGTACTGTAATTCCTGGGCTCATGTTCCTTGTTCCTTTTGTTGGTACTTATATAGAGTGGTTTCGAAAGCTAAACGCCACCGATATGTTATTGTGCAGTATCTATTATTATTTGTATAATCGTTATAAATATGTTTTTCAATAGGTATTACCGATAATGTTGAGTTTGAAAGATCTAAGTTATCTTGTTGCATTGGATGAACTGGGCCACTTTGGCAAAGCCGCACAGGCTTGTTATGTAAGCCAGCCTACTTTGAGTGGACAGTTAAAAAAGTTGCAAAATCAGTTGGGCGTAGAGCTTATAGAAAAAGGCTCAAAAAAAGTGATTCTCACCCATGTGGGTAGAGAAATAGCACAGCGTGCCAAAGCCATGGTGTTGCAAGCACATGAGCTGGAAGCCTTCGCAAGGGCTTCCAATAAACCTCTTACTGGGCGCTTAAAATTAGCCATTATTCCATCTTTGGCACCCTATTTGATGGCCAAAACGGGGGCTTGTGTAAATGCCTTACTGCCAGGGTTAACCATCGAGCTTCATGAATTAGAAACCCATGAGCTTTTACGCCAGCTAAAAAGTGGTGAGATTGATATAGGTATCTTGGTTTTACCACAACCCCAAGCAGGCTTACGACATTTAAGCCTTTGGCAAGAGCCCCTTTGGTTAGGGGTAGGGCATGAGCACCCATGGGCCAAAAAAACCCAAGTCACAAGGGGCCAGCTTGCGGGGGCAGAACTAATACTACTAAAAGAAGGCCATTGTTTAGCAGACCAAGCCCAACAAATGTGCCAACTAAAAAGCCAATCTCAAGCTTTTAGAGGCGCAAGCCTAGAAACCCTAAGATATATGGTATCAGCCGGAAATGGCGCCACTATAGTGCCTCAGCTCAGCATGGATGCTTGGATTAGTCATGGAGAGCAAAATATCACCTATATCCCCATCACATCCCCTAAGCAAGCCCGTGAAATAGGTTTTTTAGCGCGTTCAGGCAGTGCCTATTGGCCCTGTGTAGAGGCTTTACATGGTGCTATGGCAAAGGTATTACCCAAAAATTCAGCAGATACTCAAACCGTGCCTTTGGTTATTTAAGCGGTTATGTAAGACGTTATTGGATTAGCTGTTGATAGGAGCTGGTTTAGCCAGCCCATAGGTAATAAAGGCGGCAAATACCACCAGTAGGGTCGACAATAACAAACAGGCAATAAAACCAAATTGTAAAAACACAAAGCCAGAAAGTACGGTGCCTAATAGCCGGCCACAAGCATTTGCCATGTAGTAAAAACCGACGTCCATAGCCACTTTATCTTTTGTAGACATGGCAAGAATAAGGTAGCTATGAAGGGAGGAGTTAACGGCAAAGACAATACCAAAAACGCCAAGTCCTAAGATTAAAACAACGTTGGCCTGCCATTGCATATACAAACCATAAGCAATAAATGCAGGGATCACTGACAGCATGCTTTGCCATTTAAAGGCGCTTTTATGGGCAAGTATAAGAGTGTGTGTGAGGGTTTTTTGATGGGGCTTTTGGGTTAACACAGGAGCCATTATCTGCACCAAACCGTAACCGATCACCCACATGGCTAAAAAGCTACTTACTTGCCAATGCTCCCAAGATAATTGCTGTGCAAGATAAACTGGTAAAGCGACTACAAACCACACATCTCTAGCAGCAAATAAACACAAACGTGCACCACTTAATCGGTTAATAGCCACGCTCTTAGAGAGCAGCAAAGCGATATTAGGCTTGTGTTTATGGCGGCCTAACTCGGTCTTTAATAACACCAAACTAAACAGCCAAACAATGCTTAGGCTTGCCACCATGATGAGGATACTACTGGTAAAACCAACACTACCAAGCAAGGCCCCACCCACAAAGAACCCAACACCTTTTAAAGTGTTTTTGGAACCTGTCAATAATGCTACCGCGCGGTATAAACTAGCGCTTTGGTTGCTAGGGGCCAGTAATTTAACAGCGCTTTTGGCACTCATTTTGTTGAGGTCTTTAGCGATACCAGAAAGTGCCTGGACTGCCATTACCCACGCTACAGTGAGCATGTGAGGGCTCACTAACAGCATGCATAAAGCGACTATTTGTAAACCTAAACCAATATTCATGATACGGTTCAGGCCTACCCAGGCACCAAAATAGCCCCCCAGTAAATTAGTTACTACGCCAAAGAGTTCGTAAAATAAAAACATTAATGCAATGCTAAAGGCATCGTAGCCCAAGCTATAAAAATGCAGTACCACCAACATGCGTAAGGCGCCATCGGTTAGGGTAAAAGCCCAATAATTACCTGTGACCAAAGCATATTGGGCTAAGCTATTAGAGCTTGAGGGTTGCATTAGTGATCATCAGTGCAGATGTATTTAGCTAGTTGCGCTACGCGGTTTACATAACCCCATTCGTTGTCGTACCACAAATAAAGTTTTACCTGTGTACCATTAACTACCATAGTAGATAAAGCATCCACGATGCACGAACGCGGGTCTGTACGGTAATCAATAGACACTAACGGACGTTTCTCAAAACCCAGAATACCTTTTAATTCGGGGGACTCGGCGGCATTTTCAAATAATGTATTAACCTGCTCTACCGATGTTTCTTGTTGCATTTCAAATACACAATCTGTGAGTGACGCGTTGGCCAAAGGCACACGAACAGCGTGGCCATTAAGTTTGCCTTTTAAGTCTGGGAAAATGTGTGTAATAGCAGTGGCGGAGCCTGTTGTGGTAGGGATTAAACTCATGCCACAGGCCCTAGAGCGGCGCAGATCTTTATGGTGGCTGTCTAATATGGTTTGGGTGTTGGTGACATCGTGAATGGTGGTCATGGACCCATGTAAAATGCCTAGATTTTCGTGTAGCACTTTTACCACTGGGGCCAAGCAATTGGTGGTGCAAGAGGCTGCGGTCACTAGCTGATGTTGTTTGGAGTCATAAAGGTGGTGATTTACTCCCATTACTAGGTCTAATACACCGGGCTGCTTTACGGGAGCCGTCACTAGCACTCGTTTCACACCTTGATCTAAATAAGCTTGTAATAAAGCTTTAGTTTTAACCTTACCACTGGCCTCAATCACAAGGTGGCAGTCACTCCAGTTGGTAGAGGATACCAGGGTGTTTTGAGTATAGGTTATTTCTTTTCCATTTATAAAGATGCTGCCCTCACGAGCATCTATGTCAGCTTCCCATGTGCCGTGCACTGAATCAAATTTAAGTAAATGTGCGGTGGTTTGTGCATCTCCAGCAGGATCATTAAGCTGAATAAATTCAAACTCTGGCCACTGCCATGCGGCACGTAAGGTAAGGCGGCCCATGCGGCCACATCCATTAATTCCTACTTTTATAGTCATAATAAAGCGTTGCAAAGAAATTTGATAAAGGTATTGTACCTGCTTGTGGACATAAATTTAAATTAAGTAAGGTAATACAATGATAAAAGCTGGACTCTATAGGCACTACAAAGGTTTTGAGTATCAAGTAATTGATACAGTGCGCCATTCAGAAACCGAAGAAGAGCTAGTGCTCTATCGAGCACTTTATGGTGAAAAAGGCCTATGGGTAAGGCCTTTGGTTATGTTTACTGAAACGGTGCTAATCGATGGCAAACATGTGCCACGTTTTGAATATGAGGCAGATTAAACCTTAGGCTTACCAAGCAATAGCATTGCCGTCATAGTTAATAAAGCGGCCGCTGTCCTCTAGACTAATACTCCCCAACACATGGCGTAACCCATTAACACTGGTTTGAGTATCAATAGAAGCGCTTGGGCCACCCATATCTGTGCGTACCCAGCCTGGGTGTAGAGCGACAACAGTGACGCCTTGAGCTTTCAAATCTATCGACAAACACTTTACCACTTGGTTTACGGCGCTTTTGGAGGAGCGATAAATGTAAAGACCGTTATTGTCGGCCCCATTCTCAGCAATACTGCCCAAGCGCGAGCTCAATACTGCAAATGTGCCACGTTTGGATACAAGGTTTTTGTGTAACGCTTGTGCCAGCATAAGAGGCGCCACAGTGTTTATATTAAGTACATCCAGCCATATTTGCCTAGACACAGTGCCTAGGGCTTGATCAGTTGCAGTGGGGCCAAATGCACCCGCATTGTTAATAATGAGATCTAAGTCAATGCCACTAAGGGTTTGTTTAAGCGCCAAAATCCCATCGTCTTCTGCAACATCTAAGGGCAATAGTGTAAGTTGATCACAGGCCAATGCCTCAAGATCAGTGCCAGGGTTGTTGCGATAGGTGGCATAAACACGCCAGCCATTACTTAAATATTGTTGTGTAAATTCCAGACCAATACCACGATTGGCACCAGTGATTAATAACTGTTTCATGATGGATGCTCGTTGACCAAAGGGATGCTTTAATCTTAGATCAACAAGCATACTTGAGCAAGATATAGGTACTATGGCGCAGCTTTTAGCTTATGTTTACAACTATTTACCAATGGGGTTAGTGCTATAGCATCAGGATGTTGTACTATGATGTATGTCTATTTATTAATGACTAACATAACCCTTAAGTGTATACATGATTCGAATCCTCATAACCTCACTCGCTCTTTGCTTACTGCTTTTATCAGCAGGCAAAATGTATGCAAGTGTAAATGTGCCAGTATCTAGCGATGCGCATAATGTGATGCATACGCAAGCATGTAATGAGGTGATGACACAGGGGTGTGATGCTATGGGTGGTGACGGTGGTTTTTTTAGCCATTTTCATTGTCACTTAAATATGACATCTATAACCTCCAGTGCTTTTTCTATGGGCCTTGTGGAGTTGTCTTCGCCTAATTCTACTTATCAATTCAGTAGTAAAGTATATATACAAACCCTATCTACCAAACCTCCTCAAGTCACTTAAATTTCCTTCACTTTTGTTGTTGCTGTAAATCATCGCAGCTCATTACAGATTCATTTTAGCTAAAAGAGCATCGTCTCCATTGGCTTAGAGTGGCTGTGCTGAATGTGGGTACTTTACATCTAAGATGTAAATATCACTTTGTTAGCAACATCTATTACTCTCATTAAGTTGGATTTTTGGTGATGTTAAAACCTAAGTTTGTGCCTGCCAGGTGGGTATTAGTCATAGCTGCTGTGGGTATATTATCAGCCTGTAGCGATGAAAAGATTACAGGGCTTAACCTGTCTGCAAGATGGTATAGCCCTGAGCAGTTATCACAGGGCAAGGCGCTATTCTCCAATAACTGTGCCGCCTGCCATGGCGCCTTGGGTGAAGGTGCGAAGGATTGGAAAACTGTAGATAAAAATGGCTTTTTTCCAGCCCCTCCCATTAATGGAAGTGCTCACGCTTGGCATCATTCTCTTGAGGTGTTATTACGCACTGTAAATGCTGGTGGAGCTTCCCTTGGTGGCAGCATGCCGGGGTTTCAGGGGAGCCTAACTGAGTCACAGCAAAGATCTGTAATCGCTGCATTTCAAGATTATTGGCCTGATGATATTTATCAAAAGTGGCGCGTAATTAATAGCCGATAACTTATTGAAACTGTATTTAAACTAATAATAAACCTCTAATTAGGCATCACAATGAACAATACAATTAAGCTAGTCATTTTATTATTATCAGGTCTGTTCCTGATTAGTCCTGTATCTGCAAATCACAATAACAGCCATGTGGACGTCAAAGTGGGCTCTTTGTCAGCTGCCGCTAGTAAAGGGCAGATAGTATTTAATACCAACTGTGCCTCTTGCCACGGTGTTAATGCCTCTGGAGGCATGGGTGGGCCACCATTAATACACAACATCTATAACCCAGGTCACCATGCCAACCAGTCTTTTATTAATGCCGTGCGCAACGGTGTGCGTCAGCATCACTGGAACTTTGGTGATATGCCTGCTCAGCAGCACGTTGCCTTTGGTGATATGGTGTTTCTATTAAAGTTCATTCGTGAGGTGCAGGAGCAAAATGGTATTAAGACGATTGCACACAAAATGTAAGCCTATTGATGAATAGCACATTTATTCTATCCAAGCAGGGTAGTAAGGAGAATATGAAGATGATTAATATAGCAAAAAACATAGGCACTATGATGATAGCGCTTGGCATGTTGTTTAGTGCTTTAAACGCAAACGCCCACACTGGAGCAACAGGTGTAGTAAAGCAGCGTATGGATGCCATGTCTGGTATGGCTGATGCGATGAAGTCTATGGCATCAGTGGTCAAAGGTAAAAAAGCATTTGACCCAGCGGTGTTTATAGATAATGGCGAGGTTATTCTTTGGCATAGTGAGACGTTAACTACTCTATTTCCAGAAAAATCAATCCAAGGTGACAGTGAAGCCTTGCCTGCCATTTGGCAAAATTGGGATGATTTTGTAAAAATTAATGAGCGCACAAAAAGCGACGCCAAAAAGCTAGTCGAAATGGCGCAACAAGGCTCCAAGTTGCGCCCTCTTACTAAACAATTTGTAAAGCTCAGTGGTGGTTGTAAAGCATGTCATAAAGGCTATCGGAAAAAGAAGTAAATGCTATGAAAAGTTTTAATCAATGGTCTATTACACGCAGGCTACTTTATTCGCTAGCCTCCATTGCTTTTGTGCTTAGCGCATCAGTAGTACTAGCAACACAGCATGGCGAGGCAGTTTCTCGTGGGGAGTATATCTTTCATATTAGTGGATGCGCTTCGTGCCACACTAAGAACCAGTCTTTGGCAGGTGGCGTAGAGCTGGAAACACCTTTTGGTACCTTTATTAGCCCTAATATTAGCCCAGATAATCAGTTTGGTATTGGTGGTTGGACAGATGATGAGTTTGTTAGTGCTATGCGCGATGGCGTGAGCCCTGAGGGTGAACACTATTATCCAGCATTTCCATATACATCATATGCAAATATACCCACACAGGATTTACTAGATCTTAAATCCTATTTGGATGAGCAAGAGCCTATATCTGAACCTACTCAATCTCACCAATTAAGCTTTCCCTTTAACCAGCGAAGGTTATTGGGCATTTGGAAAATGCTCAACACAAGCCCCATGTGGGCTCCAGATGTTAACCAAAGTAAACTTTGGAATAGAGGGAGTTATCTTGTGAATGGTCCAAGTCATTGTGTCCAATGCCATACGCCTAGAAACCTAATAGGAGGTATGCAGGACGCTGGTATGATCGGTAATGAAAATGGCCCTGAAGGAGAAAAGGTGCCGCCGTTATTAGATGTAAATAAATCAGGCTTTGGCCTATGGAATAAAGAGGATATTGAATTTTCTTTGGCCATAGGCATGAAACCTGACGGTGATTTTATGGGAGGAAGTATGAGTCACGTGCTGGAAAACACCACAGGTAAAATGACCGAAGAGGACATAAAGGCCATTGCACACTATCTGTATTCACTCAACAACCCTTAAGTGTTATAGGACTAAAGGGGACTCCCACTACCTTTAAGACCTAGATATGCTAGCGCGCTGAGTGTTTTGTGTGCTTGATGGCATATAATGTGCCACTTAATTAAATGAGTGCAATATTTCAATTATAGAAGCTAACTACCATGACTAATAACAAACAAGACAAAACGACACAGTTAGCCCTATCGGGAGTGACCTGCGCAGGTTGTGTGGGGCGTATTGAAAAAGCCCTTAACCAAGCTCCCAATGTGGTCGCTGCCCAAGTGAACTTTGCCACGCGCACTGCAGACATCAGTGGTGGTGATGTGCAACAGCTGATTCAAGCCGTACAAGATGCAGGTTATAACGCCACATTGATAGAAGATCCTGCATTATCTGAAGAACAGCAAACAAAAGAGTTGCAGCAGCTGTTAAAGACTCGGTCTTGGTATGCCGCTGGTGGCGTAGGTTTGGGTATATGTCTGATGTTTTTTGGCATGGACATTGCTGACCCATTTATATTGCGTGCCGTGGGCTGGCTTACCTTGGCCATGATGATGATGACAGGGGAGCATTTTTATAAAAGTGGTTTTAAAGCCCTTAAAACTGGCCATGCCAATATGGACACCTTGATCGCTATCGGCACCAGCGCTGCTTGGTTGTATTCTATAGTGGCAGTTTATCAGCCAACTATATTTCCAGAAAATGCACGCGGAGTGTATTTTGAAGCAGCCGTTATGATTATTGGTTTAGTTAACTTAGGCCAAGTATTAGAGATGCGTGCACGCCTTAAAACCCAATCTAGCCTCAAAAACTTACTTGGTCTGCGCCCAACACACGCCTATTTGGTGGGCAGTAGTGAGGGGGAAAGTGAAGAGATGGTTAATATACTTCAAGTAAAAGTAGGAGACTTTTTACGTATTAAGCCTGGCGATCGTGTACCTGTGGATGGTGTGGTAACCCAGGGGCAAAGCTATGTTGATGAATCGATGCTCACAGGCGAACCCATGCCGGTGTTAAAAAACATAGGTGATGATTTGGTGTCAGGCACTATTAATGGCCAAGGCAGCGTAATCTATGAAGCCACAAGAGTAGGTGCAGATACAGCGTTAGCGCGCATTGTAGAGATGGTAAGAAAAGCACAAAATAGTAAACCTGCCATTAGTCAGCTAGCAGATAAAGTGGCTGCTATTTTTGTACCAGTGGTGATAGTTATTGCTGTGATAACGGCCCTTTCATGGTACTTTTTTGGCCCCCAGCCTGCCCTTACATACAGTTTTGTAACCGCTATATCAGTGCTTATTATAGCTTGCCCATGCGCATTAGGTTTAGCCACGCCTATTTCGGTGATGATCGGTATCGGCAAAGCTGCACAAATGGGCGTATTAGTGCGCAATGCACAATCACTGCAACAAGCCAGTAATATAGATTGGGTGGTGTTGGATAAAACTGGAACCATTACTCAAGGGCACCCTAGTGTTGAAGACTTTGCAGTGTTTAATAATGCAGACCCCATGCATACATTGGAACTTGCTCAAGCTATAGAGCAAGCATCACAGCACCCTATTGCAAAGTCGATAGTGACCTATTGTCACAGTGTCTTGCCGGACGCTTCAGCCTCATTAGCACCTAAGGTGGAAAATTTCGTTTCTGTTTCTGGTCTAGGAGTGGAGGGGGTGATGGAGATGGAAGGCATGAAAAATGGTGAGTTCACTATGGGTAATGTGAAACTCATGGACACTAAAAATGTAGACCTTGGTGCTGCAAAAGAGTGGTTAGCGATACAACAAAGTAAAGGTAGGAGTTTGGTATTAGTTGCTCATCAAGGGGCACTAATAGGTGGATTTGGGCTTGAAGATGCCGTGCAGCCAGATAGTGCTGATGCTATAAAACGACTTAAATCACAGGGCATCAAAGTCATGATGCTAACAGGCGACAACCAAGCTACAGCAATGCGTGTGGCTGGTTTAGTGGGTGTGGATGATTATGCTGCGCACTTGATGCCACAAGATAAGCTTAACCATATAAAACACCTACAAGAGCAAGGCAATGTGGTGGCTATGGTGGGTGATGGTATTAATGATGCCCCTGCTTTAAGCCAAGCTAATGTAAGCTTTGCTATGGGGCAAGGCACTGATGTGGCGATTGAAAGTGCGGATTTATGTTTACTTAATAGCTCGTTACATGGGGTGGCAGATGCCATCGAATTAAGTCATGCTACTTTACGTAACATTAAACAAAACCTATGGGGAGCGTTCACTTATAACAGCTTAGGTATCCCCATCGCTGCAGGTGTTCTATTTCCTTTCACAGGGGTATTACTTAGCCCCATGCTTGCAGCTTTGGCGATGTCTTTATCTTCGGTGACGGTAGTGACTAATGCCAACCGCTTGCGTTTGTTTAAGCCTAGCCTGCGCAAATAGTTAGGCTATTTGCGGCTTTGGCTGGCCGCGGCTAGCGCCAATGGCTTGTATCAAAACGCCTAGCATAATGATACTACCACCTATTAACGTCCAATAGCCTGGGTGTTCATTAAACAAAAACCAAACCCAAATAGGGCTTAAAATCACTTCTAGCATAGTGAGTAAGGTCAGCTCTGCTGCGGGCACGTGTTTTGAACCTGCAATAAACAACACCATGGCTAGGCCCATTTGGAAAAAACCTAAAGCCAGACAAATGGCAAGGTCTACCCAGCTTATGGCGAAGTCATCAATTGCATAGCTGGCTACTAGCATGGAAAAAATACCTGCTATTAATGCAGCAGGTAACATATCTCCACTTTTGCCTCGGCGCATAATTACGGTGAATGCGGCATAACAAACGGCCATCATCAAAGCAAAGCCCATACCGATAATGCCATCGCCACTTAAGGCATTACCTACCATTACACTTACCCCAACACTGGTTAGTGCAATAGCTGCCCAAGTGCGCTTTTTGACCCGCTCACCCAAAATAATCCAGCCAAGTAAAGCCGCAATAAAAGGCGCAGAGCTCAGTAAAAAGGTGACATTGGCTACGCTGGTGTGTATTAGGGCAAAAATGTTTCCAAAAAATGAAGCGCCCATAAACAAGCCAGCCAATATACTAAGCTTATTGGTGCGCTTTAATGGCGTGATTAGATCACCTTTACTGCGCCATGCCATCACCATCAGTATAGTAATGACTAGGCCAACAGAGCGGAAAAATACAATATGCCAGCCGGTGGCACTATCTATATAGCGCACACCAATGCCAGCAGTACTCCACAATAGACCACACATAATCACCATAATGGCGCCGTTACGATATAACAACCTAGTAGAGCTTGTGTTAGGTGATGAGTAGTTTGGTTGCGCCCTCATGGGTTTGCCTGTGACCAAGCGGCGTATATTGGAGTTGGCCAAAGGCTTTGAGTCCAAGCCAAAGTGGCCATAATTTCTGCTTCACTAAGGGTGTCTTTCCAAGCTGGCATAAGCCCACGACCGTGCACAACAGTTTGAGTTAAATCTGCTAACGAATGGTGCCAAGCATGTCCAGTACCATTGAGTGGCGGTGCTGGGCGAACTCCTAAAGCATTAGGCTGTGTCCAGTTATTAGCCCCTTGCCCTTTTGCGCCATGACAAGCGGCACAATGGTCTGCAAATAAAGCCTGGCCTTGGTTTACTTGGCCTTGGGTGTACCACTTGTCAAGGTCAAAATGAGAACTGCTTTGCTTGGCTAAATAGGCATAAGTGCCAAACACCGCAACCACGGCCAAACAAGCGATTAATAATAAATTTTGAGTTCTACTCATGGGCTAGTGCCTACTGTTCAAATCATATGGCCGCACTATATACTAAGCGGCTGATTAAGGTCTATGCTAGTGCATTGATTCATTGTTCTAAGTAGGGAATTATTTTATAATTTTGCACTCTTAGACATTGTCCTATTTACACTTGGCCCCTTAAATGGCAAACGTAGCATCGCTGTTAACTCTTGTTAAATTAGTTCTTCGCTTTTTGATCAGTGGCGGCATTGCTACTGCAGTGCATTGGGGTGTGTTTTGGGGCTTACTCACCTTGCAAATAGAAGCTGTTTTGGCCTCTAGTATCGGTGCTTTTTTAGGCGCTATTGTGAATTATTTTTTACAATACTTTTTCACCTTTAAAACCAAGCGACAGCATAAAAAAGCACTATTGGCATACATGCCTGCGGTGTTAATTAGTTGGCTGTTGAACTTGGGATTGTTCTACAGTCTCTATGGTGGGTTATTTTCAGATCCATTAATTGCACAAGTAGTGACCACAGGGGTGGTTATGGTGGTTAATTTCTTGTTATATAAAAAGGTTGTATTTCGTGCAAAATAACACAACTAACCAAACCTTTGACGCGGCTCAAGGTGCTGCCACACCAATTATTTCACTGATCATTCCTGTATATAATGAAATAGACGTATTGCCGCTATTATTTGAGCGAGTAAGAAAGGTGATGCAGCAGGTTAATTTGCCCTATGAAATGGTCATGGTAGATGATGGTAGTAAAGATGCTAGCTCCCAGTACCTTATCGAACAGGCGCAAAATGATGAATGTGTAAAAGCTTTGATTTTGTCCCGTAATTTTGGCAAAGAAGCGGCGCTTTCTGCAGGTTTAGAACATGCCTGTGGTGAGGCTATTATTGTGTTGGATGCTGATTTACAAAATCCACCAGAACTCATTCCAGACATGTTGCAAAAGTGGCGTGATGGGGCAGACATTGTCGCCATGAAAAGGCGCAGTAGGCAAGGGGAGTCGCGTGCTAAACAGCTAGGCTCATATTTTTATTACCGTATTATGAACCGTATCACCGGGCCCATGAGCATCCCAGAAGATACGGGTGATTTTCGTCTCATGAGTCGCAGGTCTTTAGATTCGCTTAACCGCTTACCCGAGCGCAACCGTTACATGAAGGGCCTATTTGCATGGGTAGGCTACCCCACCCACGTGATGGAGTACGATGTGGCAGATCGTGCAGCGGGGGAAACCAAGTGGAATTATTTCAATTTGTTTGGCCTGGCGTTTGAAGGCATTACCTCATTCTCTATAGCGCCACTGCGTGCGATGGTCATTTTGGGGTTAATAACCGCTTTATTAGGTGGCATATTTGGTTTTTGGATTGTGTTTAAAACCCTCGCGTTTGGTAATGACTTAGATGGCTATCCTTCTATTATTGCCATGATTACTTTTTTAGGGGGCGTGCAGTTACTCTCTATAGGTGTGTTGGGTGAGTATGTAGGTAAAACCTATTTTGAGGCCAAACAGCGGCCACTATTTATTATTCAAGACGTGGTGCAAAAGATAGTGAAAAAATCTAGCAATACAAGCGCTACACCAACAAAAGGAACACCAGTTAATGTTACAACGGACTAATCTTATTTGGTTATTAGGCACTTTGTTATTAGTGCGGATAATAGCCATGGTAGTGGTGCCATTGGCTGATACTACAGAGCCAAGGTATGCCGAAATTGCCCGTTTAATGTTAACAACCAATGATTGGATTACCCCATGGTTTGAACCAGATGTGCCTTTTTGGGGCAAACCGCCACTGTCTTTTTGGGCTCAAGCACTTTCATTTAAATTGTTTGGCATCAACGAATTTGCGGGTCGCTTGCCGGCTTTGTTGGCTTTTATTGCTACGGCTTGGATGCTTTGGCGTATGGCGGTATCTGCAGTTAGTGCTCAGGTCGCTGCTGCAAGTGTCGTGGTGTATAGCAGCATGTTGCTTACCTTTTTAGCAGCGGGCACTGTGATGACTGACCCATATCTAGCTTTGGGCACCACGTGGGCTATGGTAGCGTTTTATTTGGCACCCAAAGAAAATGTTTGGTATTGGCGCTATGGGGTGTTTATCGGTTTAGGTATCGGTTTGCTAGCCAAAGGCCCCTTGGCAATCGTTATCGCTGGTGCCCCTATAGGTCTTTGGGTGCTATTTCAAGGCAAACTCATGCATTACCTACGCACAATGCCGTGGATAAGAGGCACCTTGCTTACTTTATTCATAGCTTTGCCATGGTACATATTAGCCGAGCTCAAAACCCCAGGCTTTATCAACTACTTTATTGTAGGTGAGCACTTCATGCGGTTTGTAGATCCAGGCTGGATGGGTGACCTGTATGGCCATGCTCACAAAGAAGCAAAAGGCATGATCTGGCTTCATTGGCTGGCGGGGTCTACCCCATGGGGACCTTTGGCGTTATTGCTATTGGTAGGCCATATGTTAACAGCGAGCTTACGCAAAACGGTGTGGCATGCGCTTAAACAGCCTGTGGTTATTTATGCGTTATTATGGGCTTTAGTAACGCCTGTGTTCTTCACCGCTGCGGGAAATGTCATCTGGACTTATGTACTGCCTTCTATGCCAGCTTTTGCAATACTTATGGGCTGGGCTATGGTGAAACTTAACAATGGTCAAAAATGGCGCAAGCTTGGGTTTATCTTTGTAATGTGGTTTATGCCCATAGCAGGGCTCATATTTAGTGCATTTATTGCTAACAACAATAACTTGATGAAAACTGAAAAAACGATTGCTGAATACGTGGCTCAACAGCCTCAAATTGGTGATAACTCCAATTGGTCCAGGCTTTATTATCTTGCTCCAAAGTTAGAGTTTTCTGCACGTTTTTATAGCCATGATAAAGCTAAACCAGTGAAAATGGGACAGCTGGAAAACTTAGTAATGCAGCAACAAGGTGTGTTTTTGGCAGTGCCTACTGACCAATGGGAAACTACAGTAGCCCACTTTGGTGCTAGATTAGAACCCCGTATAGAAAACATGCGTTTCAAATTGGCTTTCTTAAAGCCTTAGCCATATCTTACAGCATGAGTAGGGCCTCTTTAGGCTCTCAAGAAATGAGTGACAGCGCTAAATACTACCCACATCGTGGTGTTTAGTTAGGAGGTAATGGTGCATTTGAGATGACCTCAAATGTAGGCCAAAACGACGCGGGAGCAAGAGACTTTTTAGTATCAAACTGGCCTACATTGTTTTGATCAATCATCAAAATGTGTGGGCTAAGGTGAGGCTCGTTAAGGGTGCCTTCAAGGATTCTAACCGCTTGGTCAACTGCTAATTTACCTTGTAGTACTGGCGAATCAGTGGGTGCTGCTAAAATATGGCCACGTTTAATGCCGCGAAATACATTGTGCGTGAAGTAGGTTGATACGATGTCAATTTTGCCGCGTAAGTTGCGGCTCAATAGTTCGCTCACTGCTGCATCTGCGGTAAGTGCTGTGCCTACAATGTAGTCAAAGTCGCTAGTCTCCTCGAAAACCTCTTGTAATAAGTTACGCTGGATTTCTTTGCCAGTGTCTCCCCACTTTACGGCCACTACACTTACACCAGAACCCGCTATTGCCTCATTAAAACCCGCATCGATAAATTGCACCCAACCTGATTCTTTAGGGCCTGGAAACCACGCCACCTTAGCTTCATTTTCACCTTTGGTAGGGTGGCGTTTGGCAAGGTATTGGCCTACTTTTTGTCCCATGCTATACCAAGACACGCCCGCCTTAGCGCTCACCCCAACGTTTTCAATATCGTTCACAGCAGCAATAACAGGAGTAGTTTCAGCGATTGTGCGAATGCTGGGAGATAGTCCGTTATAAGACACAGTGCCTACGATAATAGCGTCGCTACCTACCTCTGTACAATGCTTAAGCTGGGCAATTTGAGTGGCCAATTGAGGGTATCCACCGGCTTCAAGAACCGTCATGTTTATACCTAGTCGTTTCACTTCTTCCACCATGCCGTAGTTAACACTCAGCCAGTAAGGATCTTTAAGGTGAGGGTAAGTTACACACAAATGCCAGACTTGGCTTGCGCTCTTTATGGGCTGGTATTGTAATAATCGTTGTTTGCCTTCGTAGCTAAATGGGGGATCCCAAGCCACAATGCTCCAAGCTGCATGAACATTAGAGCTTACTACTAGGTATAAAAACAAACTGAAATACTGCGTGAAACGAAAAATCATAGTGCCAACTATCTTAGGTTATACATTAAAGGCTTAAAAGCGGCTGTGGTAGAGTCACGGTTGTGGTATTTTACGATTACGCTAGTCTACCTTCTGAGTGCCTATGGTTGTCAACCTTGGTGTCGGCAGTAAATTACTGTTGGCCATGACCCTAACTATTAGTTTGTTATTAGTTGCTGCCGTTATTGGCTGGCAGGGTTATGAGCGGGTGGCGAGTAAACAAAACTCGGTCATTGATGAAGCTATACCTAGCATCATCGTTGCTCATAGCTTAACTGAGATCAATGCCAGTTTAGCTACTGCCGCTCCTGCACTACTGGGTGTCACTAACGAACCGGAACGCAAAAAGATCACAGCCACCATTGAGTATCAACTCCAGCAATTAAATGACTCGTCTACTTGGCTTGGCGGCGCCAGCGACTACCCGTTTGAAAGCCTAGCTTTGCAAAGTATGAGCGTTAATATTAGTAATAACCTAGTGCGGCAAATTAGCTTGGTTAAACAACGCTTGGCCTATTTACAAAAAGCGAATCAGTTACAAAAGATAACTTTGCTGGCGATGACTAAGATTCATGATATTAGCACCTCTTTAGTGGCCAACGCTAACACCATGACTACAGCTGTAGCTTCTAGTTTGTATGATCTGGCAGATGCCAATGCAGGCGCTGCTGGCAACGATGGGCAAGATGCTTTGTATGTGGCTTTTGATCGGCTCATTGAAGTGGACTTGGACCACATGGACCGGATGTATGAGCTGCGCCAACGCTCTGCAAGCCTCATGGGTTTGCTCTCATTACTGCCTAAGCAAACCACACTGTCTGCACTATATAAGCTTGAGCAAGATATCCAGCTCAATATGGCCGTGCTTAAGCGCCGAGTTGCAGAGGTGAATGATCCAGGTCGTCGTCAACAAGGATTAGATTTATTGTTAGTGGTGGAAACTAATACTAGCCAAGATACGCTAAACAATTTGTTTTCATTACAAAAAAGTAGCATCAACGTGCTCACTCAATTGGTGGCCTTAAGTAACACCAATGTTAAGTTAACCAAAGCATTTAATGACCAAGCTGATAGTGCCAGTCGGGCTGCAGGTAAAAAAGTGCAAAAGGCCACTAATGAAGCGCGAACTGCAGTAGCTAATGGACGTAATATATTGTTGATGGCGTGTTTGACGTTAGCTGTAGTTGCGATTGGCGTATTGTGGTTTTATGTCAAACGTAATGTGTTTCGGCGTCTGACTCAGTTAAATCAAGCCTTCTTGGCAGTGGCTCAAGGAAATTTTGATTATCAATTAAAAATTAGTGGATCTGATGAGTTAGGGCGGCTTGCTAAAACGGTTCAAGTGTTTAAAGAAAATGCGCTGGCGCGCCAGCAATTAGAACAGCAACAAGAGGCTGTAGAACTGCGATTAAGGAACTATCAGTCCGAACTGCAGCAAGAGATTGGTATGCGCACTTCCCAGCTCCAGCAGCTAAACCAGGAGCTGCTGGTCACCGCCGGAAAGCATGAAGCTGCACGCACAGAAGCTGAACGAGCAAACCAAGCTAAAACTGCATTTTTGGCGACTATGAGTCATGAGGTTAGAACTCCTTTAAGTGGCGTATTAGGCACCTTACGCTTATTACAGAAAACACAATTAGATCAACAACAGGTAAAATATATTGACCTAAGCCAAGCTGCTGCCGAGGCTTTGCTTGGCATTTTGAATGGCATTTTAGATTATGCCAAAGTAGAGCAAGGTCAAATTCAGGTGGAAAACTTGCCCTACCAGTTAGCCACAGTTGAAGCTAATATGATGGCCTTAATGGCAGGTTCTGCAGCAGATAAAGGTCTAAAATTTGACGTTCATATTGCGCCACAACTTCAACATAAAACTCTTTTGGGTGACCAAGGCAAGGTACAACAAATACTATTCAACTTGTTGGGTAATGCTATTAAGTTCACTTCTGTAGGCCATATCGAGTTACATATAAGCTTAGTTGATGAAAACCTGTCAAACATGCGGTTAAAATTCGAGGTCAAAGATACCGGATTAGGCATACCCGAAGGGTTGCATTTAACGCTGTTTAAGCCGTTTACACAATATGATGCCTCAACCTCTAGACGGTTTGGCGGCACAGGGCTGGGTTTATCTATTTGTAAAACCTTAGTAGAAGCAATGGAAGGCAATATAGGTATCAGTAACCGTATTGAAAATGATGTTAAACAAGGTGCATTGGTTTGGTTTGAGCTGCCTTTTTGGAGCGACTCAGAATTGTTGGGCTTAGTGCCTAACATTGAGGAAAGTAAGCCCGTTGTGAAAAGTATGGATATTTTGTTGGTAGAGGACAATGATATTGGACGCATAGTGGTTGAAGGTTACTTATGCCATGAAGGGCACAAAGTAACATTGGCCAAAAGTGGATTTGAGGCGGTGGCACTAGCAGATAAAACCTTTGACCTTATTTTGATGGATATCAGTATGCCAGGCATGGATGGTGTTGAGGCGACACTGCGAATGCATCAAGTGCATAAACGCCTAGGCGTAACCATTCCTATTATTGCGATGTCGGCGCATATTTTTCCTCAAGAAGTGGATTCATATCTAAACTCTGGTATGGACGGTTTTGTTGGTAAGCCGATAGATCCAGAAAGGCTAAATGAAATACTACTAGGGGTAAGTCAAGCGCAACAAAGGTTGGTGTCCATGCCTAATGAAGTGAAAGATAAGTTGATTAATGAAAAGCTACTCCATGACGACCTAAACGTATTAGGTCAACTCTGTATGTTAAAAATGGTCAGCCTTTTCATGGAATCGTGCACTAATAACCTTGCCGCTATAGGTAAAGCAAGGCAGCATGAAGATTGGGTGAAACTCAGCGATTTGGCTCATAACTTTAAAAATGCGGCTGGTAGTTTAGGGCTTGAGAGGTTATACCAACTGGTGAACCAGCTGGAAAATCAAGCCAAACACGCCCAGCCTACAAGTACGGATCTCATTTTAGAAGATCTACCTGAGCTTGTAAGAATTTCAAAAAAGGCGATAAATAATTGGAGCGCTGCCTACCTAGACTAGTAAGCACTACTCATCTAGACCACTAAAGAGGTAACCTTCGCCATGCACCGTAGTGAATAACACAGGGTGTTTGTAGTCTCGTTCCATTTTGCGCCTCAAGCGCATAATTAACACATCAATAGTGCGGTCATTTGGATCCCAACTGCGATGGGTTACCTGTGATAACAAACGATCACGATTTAGCACTTGGCCTGGATGGGTCATAAATACGAGTAAAAGCTCAAACTCAGCCCTGGTCAATTTTATCTCTTGTTTGTCACGCCCTAATAGATGGCGGCGAGATGCATCTAACAATAACCCATCAAATGGATAAATAGATTTGTGCTGTATGGGTGTTTCACTATGTTCGTGAATGCGTCGTAACAGGTTAGTTACCCGTGCAAGCAATTCCCGGGGGTTAAATGGCTTAGTAACATAATCATCAGCGCCTATCTCCAACCCTACAATACGGTCAATGTCATCCGTTTTTCCAGTAACTAACACAATGCCCATTTTGCTTTTAGCCCTTACTTCTCGGGCTAATAATAAACCACTTTCATCAGGCAAATTGATGTCTAATAAAAGCATGCTTATGTCTTCTTGATTGATGACAATGCGCATTTCCCTAGCGCAGCTTACCGCGGACACTCGATAACCCTCAGACTCAAAGTAGCCTGCAAGTTTGGTGCGGGTAATGGCTTCATCTTCTACTATGAGAATATGATGAGTCTTCATAAAAGCTACTCTTATTATTATATAAAAGCAGTATAGCAGTAGAGTTGAGCATAAAAAAGACACTGTTTTAAACTAGGCTCATTATAAGAAATGGTGCCTATATTATTGTCGCTTAGCGTCAGTGAGTGGTCACATTTTACAATTTAAAAACGTAAGAATAGATTTTACTAAACAAAATAAGTAACATCAAAACTTAAGCGATAAAAAGGAAAAACATGAATATAGCAATACTTACCTTTGAAGGGTTTAACGAACTAGATTCGTTTATAGCTGCAGGCATACTAAATAGAATGAAAAGCAATGGATGGAATGTCCAAATTACATGCCCTTCAGATACGGTCACTTCAATGAATGGAGTAACAATAAAAGCGCAGCAACCTTTGGAATTTGCAAATACAGCCGACGTTGTGGTTTTTGGTAGTGGTATTTATACACGTGATATTGCTCAAGATAATAAAATATTAGATAGGTTGAAGCTTGATCCATCTAAACAACTAATATGTGCTCAATGTTCAGGTGCATTACTTCTATCCGTATTAGGTCTATTAAACAATTTACCCGCTTGTACGGATTTAACAACCAAGCCATGGGTTATTGAGTCAGGAGTTGAAGTGTTAAACCAACCATTTTTTGCGAAAAACAATATCGCAACGGCTGGTGGCTGTATGTCATCTTCGTATTTAGCAACATGGATAATTGCGAAATTAGCAGGTAATGAATCAGCTGAATCAGCCATTCATTATGTGGCTCCAGTAGGTGAGAAAGAGTCTGCTGTAGCACATAGTATGTCTGTGGTTTCCCCTTTTATTGAATAAAATAAAGACAATGGAATCTAGGTTGAATAATTTGATGGCTATGAATAATGCTGAACATTACGGGTTTCGGGCACAAAAAAGCCAGGCAAAGCCCAGCTTTTTTGTCGTTTAAGTTAAAACTCTATTAATTTAAACCTAGCGCCAGCTTTCTTTGGTTGGCCCACGTACGTAATATTTGATCGATGGCTAGGCCAATGCAGGCCACACATACACCAAGGATTAAGCCGTTACCAACACCATTTCTGTCAGACAAAGACCCTAGTATCAATTGGCCAAGGTCATCGGTACCGATCATTGCGCCGATAATGACCATAGACAAGGCGAAAACCACGGTTTGATTAATACCTAAGGCAATGTGAGGGAATGACATGGGTAGCTCAATAGTTAACCAACGTTGTACTCGATTCACTCCTGCCATTGTGCCTGCGTCTTGTAACGTTTGGGGCACACTTAATAGGCCTTCTACCGTATAGCGAAGGGCGGGAATTGACGCGTACACAATAATTGCGATGACTACTGCGGTGTCGGTGATACCGAACAGCATCATTACTGGAATTAAATAAATAAACGATGGGAAGGTCTGAAAGGTATCACAGTAGGTTAAAATAAAGCGCGTCGATTTAGCATTTTGTGCACACAGTGTGCCCAACGTAATACCAATAATTCCTGATACAAGTACAGATACACTCATTAGGTATGCGGTAATCAGTGCCCGATCCCACCATGGAGTGAGAGCGATAAAGAGCAAAAAAGCGCCTACGGTTAAAGCAACACGAATACCACCTACAATAAAACCAACGCCCATTACCAGCGTAAAGGTTGCAATCACTGGCATGCCCAAAAATGCACCTTTAACTTTCATTAATACAGAAATGATTAACCATTCGTTAAACCCTTTTAGGGCGAAGAAAAAAGTGTCCCATATCCAGTCCACGCCCGATTGTAAGAAAATCGCAATGGAAATGCCCTTGTTGTGCGGCACAATATAGAGGTAATTAAAGCCTTCAGGGAAAATGAACTGACCCAGATAAGCTAAGGCTATTCCAATAATGAAAACAGCCAAAAACATGAGAGAGTGTTTGTGTTTCTCCACAAAGGACAAGTCGGTAAAGTAGTCAACTTGGGTATTGGCCCAAGCCAGTGATAAACGGTCAAGCACAATGGCAATCAAGACGATACAAATACCTATTTCGGTAGCAGCACCGATTTTAAGGCCGTTAAGCGCGATTAATAAATCAATACCTAACCCTTTTGCACCAATTAACGAGGCTAAAACTACCATAGCCAAACATTGCATGATGACTTGGTTTACACCAATCAATATGTCCCGACGTGCGGTAGGAACCAATACTTTGGTCAATAGTTGAAAGCTTGTACACCCACTCATCATGCCAGATTCGGCCACTTCTGGCCCCAATTTTTTGAGGCCAAGTAAGGTGAGGCGAACCATAGGAGGTGTAGCAAAAATAACTGTGGCAATAGCGCCAGCGTGGTCACCAATGCCAAAAAACACCATCACTGGAATTAAGTAGGAAAAATGTGGAATGATCTGTGCCATGTTAAGCAGTGGGTTGAGTATGGTCTCAACCGTCTTACTTCTAAAAGCCCATATGCCAAACATTAAGCCAATAAAAACTGAAGTGGGGGCTGCAATTAATACGAATGACAAGGTTTGCATGGCCGGTTCCCACTGGCCAAACAAGGAAATATAGGACATTGAAAGCCCTACTAAAAGTGCAAGTCCCCGCCCAGCCAATGCATAGCCTAAGATAGTGGCGCCACCAGCAACTACTGTCCAGGGTAATCCAGGCCATTTAGCCCACGGATTTGCTGTTGCCCAGTCCCAGCTAGAAAAGGTGACGATGGTTTTTACACCGCCAAGCATTAGTTCACGGATGAATTCGATTAAAAACAAAATAAAACCAGATAACACGCGCGTAATTTCACGTACCACGGGTTTTTCTTCAAACTCTTCAATGTCTGGGTCATACACATCAATGGGCCACCATTCAAACATGAGGTAACTAATAGAGTCATTAATGTACAATGGAAACCATGAAAGTGCGGCTGGTAAACGCCATAAAAGGTTATTATCAGAAGGTGCAATAAAATGGTTTAACAGGTAAAAAATCACTAACAGTAAAATAAACTGTAGAGATTTGTACTGCCTAAATAATGTGATCATAAGGCATTTTCGCCTCGATTTTTTTCATTATGGCCAAACAATACATGAACGATCTTGGGGGCGCTAATAGTGCCCACTGTAAGGCCCGCATCATCCACTACGGCAATAGGCAGAGTGGTGTTTAAAATCATTTCAGCCACCGTTTCAATAATGGCACTTTTTAATACAGTGAAGTCGCTCAACGTTTCATTTGGCGTATATGGATCCATGACAGATTCAATTTTAAGCACTTTTTCTCGTGGTACGTCTTCAGTAAATTTACGCACGTATTCAGTGGCTGGATTGAGCACGATGTTGGCGGGTGTATCAAGCTGCTCTATAACACCATCTTTCATAATGGCGATACGATCTGCCAAGCGCAGAGCTTCGTCAAAATCATGGGTGACGAATAAAATGGTTTTGTGCAGTACAGACTGTAAACGCAGAAATTCATCCTGCATTTCTTTTCGAATAAGAGGATCAAGTGCAGAAAATGGTTCATCAAGGAACCAGATGTCTGGTTCAATCGCAAGTGAGCGAGCAATACCAACCCGTTGTTGTTGGCCGCCTGATAATTGGCGGGGATAATAGTCTTCACGACCCGTTAAATCCACTAGCTTTACCATTTCCATGGCGCGATCTATGCTGTCATTTGTGTTCATGCCCTTTACTTGCAGAGGAAAGGCAATGTTTTCTAGTACAGTTTTGTGAGGTAATAAGGCAAAATTTTGGAATACCATGCCCATTTTGTTACGTCGTAGTTCAATTAACTGCTTATTATTCATTTTGAGGATATCTTCACCGTCAATGAATATTTCGCCAGCAGTGGCGTCGGTCAACCTAGAAATACATCTAAGTAGTGTTGATTTTCCAGACCCAGATAGGCCCATAATAATTAGCAGCTCGCCAGAGTAAATGTCAAATGAAGCGTTGTTCACGCCAACAATACATCCAGCTTCTTGAAATTTGGCAGCCTCAACCACACCATGAGCTTTTTTCAACATGCTCGTGGCATTGTCGCCAAAAATTTTGTAAACACTATTACAGCGAATGACAGGTTCTTTTGACGATGGTGTTGTATCTTGCAAAGACATAGGCGAGTTCTTTTTTATTGTAGATTGCTAAGGCAGACATCTATGGCCAATAACGGCAGGCCATAATGTCAAAAAAATAACCCCTTAGCTTGGGATCAAGCCAAGGGGTTGGGTGCATCAGTTTAAACCAATAGATTAACTACTGAGTCCAACCTGTCCACACACTTTCGTTGTCTGCAAGCCATTTAGCTGCAGCATCTTCGTGGCTCATTCCATCTACGTCAACCAAAGCGGCCATTGAACCAATTTGTCCAGTATTGAACGAAACCTTGCTGTAGGCTGTGTACGCAGCAGGATGGCTCTTAGGGAACTTATAGCTAGCCGCTTTCTTCAACCAACCTTTTGGTGAACCACAACTTCCGTCACCACCGTCTGCAACACGACAACCGTCAGTGTACTCTGGAAATTCGATGAAGGTAAAGCCTTCAGCATCGGTGAAGTTTGGTGTCCAGTTAAAGATAATAGTAGGACGACCTTCCTTCTTCGCTGCGGCTAGCTCTGCCCAAAGTGAAGAAGCGCCGCCGGCGAACTTAACTGTGTAATCATCAGCTAAACCAAGTGCTTCGATACGTTCCGGCATTAGGTTACCGTGCCAGCTCTGTGGACCTTCTAACCAACGACCTTTGCCATCTGAATCCACTGTAGTAAATACATCCTTACAGTTTTTAAGCGCTTCCCAGTTAGGTAGTCCAGGGCATAGATTTTGGTCAATTACCCAAGTTGGCACGCCCATTTCTTCTAGGGTTAATGCAGAGTGAGTTCCCGCATCGATCAAGCCACCTTTAGCCATTGCGTTGTAGAATGAGCCTCCAAAACTTGACTGCCACACTTCGTGTGAGATGGTAACGTCGCCATTACGAATAGATTCATATACCGCTTGGCTATCTGCTGGAACATATTCAACGTTGTTGCCCATGCTCTCAAATATGCCACCAATAACGTGGGCCATAACCACTTGGCTGGACCAGTTGTGGATAGGAATAACGATAGGCTTGGTGCTATCTGCTGCTTTGGCTACGCCAGTGGCTGATAGTAGGATGGCAGATGCGCCAGCTATAAGTGTATTTCTAAATTTCATAATTACTTCCTCAATATTATTCTTATTGCTTGATATTGATGTCATTACAAAAACCTTCATAAAAACATCAGCTGTCAAGTGTCAGCTTTTTAATAACAACCTAAGCCCTTACGCGAGACTTAGTTGGATCGTAGTGAGAAATGCCCACCACCGTTGCGGGAATGCGCTTAATATGACCATCTAGCTTGCCCACCTCTACCTGCGTGCCAGCAGTGATGTAGTCGATTGACATGCTGCATAGTGCGATATTTTGATTCAATATAGGAGAGCGAACTCCACTAGTGATAGTGCCCACTTGTTGGCGGCCCACACGCACACACTCGCCGTGGCCTGCAATTTCTTCACCTTCTAAAATTAAACCAACCAATTGGCGCTGAGGGTTGGCTTTGCGTTCAATCAGAGCGTCACGACCAATAAAATCTTCTTCTTTGGTGTTCAATGGGACTGTGAAACCGATGCCTGCTTCAAATGGATCAGTTTGATCATTAAATTCATAATCAGCAAAAATCAATGCAGATTCAATTCTTAAGTTGTCCAGTGCTTCCAAACCTAAAGGCGTGATACCAAATTCTTGGCCGGCTTCCCAAACGGCATCCCACACCTCACAGCCATCTTTGGGGTGGCACCATACTTCATAGCCACGCTCACCTGTGTAGCCTGTGCGTGACACAGTGACTGGAGCGCCTTGTGGGCCGCCTATGCGGCCATGGGTAATGCGGAATGGGCGTAGGTCTTCAATGTTGGTTTGGTCATCTGGTGTAAAGATCACCTTCTTTAAGGTGTCACCACTTAATGGGCCTTGTACAGGCAAATTGTGCAATTGGTCGTTTGAGTCTTTGATCACTACCTTAAAATTATTTTCGATGGCTACTTTGCGCAGCCATTCTATGGCACCGTCACAACCCCCTACCCAGCGGAAGTTGTCTTGGCCAAGACGAAATACCGTGCCGTCGTCAACCATGCAGCCGTTTGGGTAGCACATGGCTGTATAGATTACCTGCCCAACAGCTAACTTGCGGATATTACGGGTCACCGCGTAGTTCAATAAGTTTTCAGCGTCTGAACCTAAAACTTCACATTTACGTAATGGGCTTAAATCCATCAATACCACTTTCTCACGACATGCCCAATATTCGGCAATAGCGCCGTAATTATTGAAGTGGTTGGCTAACCAATATCCATTGTATTCAACAAAGTGCTGAGTCATAGTGGCAAAGCGGTCGTGAAATGCTGTTTTTTTAGTCATAGTAGAGTCTGCAACGGCGTTTTTACGAAAGGCTTTGCCTTTCTCAAAGTGACTATCTGCGGCATAAATGCGCACATGAATGTCTGTGGGGTTCCACCCATTGGCTGGGCTAGTATCATCTGGACAAGCGGTAGAACCACAAATAAGATCTACCTGAGCCTGCATTAACACGTAATCACCAGCCCGAGTCCAAGGCTGGCATGAGCTGTGTTGATCGTAATCATCGTAGCCTGTGTTAAAGAAAAAATTAATCGCAGGCCAGCCCTTACGTGGTGCAATGCCCATGGGCCCAAGTGCAGTATTTAAATTGTCTGTACAATTGCTGTGACCAAGATAGCCGATGTCATCGTAATATTTGGCGTTACAAGCTAGATTGAATGTATCGTGACGCCCCACAGTGTCTTGGATTACCTTGAGCACATTCACCTGGTCGTCGGTATAAAATTTGTCATGCAGGCCAGGCCCTGGAAAAGCTGACGCCATCAAAGATCGCGTAGTGACCGGGCAAATGGGTTTTTCTATCCCTTGCGCCAAGCGAGATGCATCTATGGCAATGAAATCTGAGCATTGGCGCCCAGATATATCAATAATTTGGATGTATTCCCCTGCCTTTACAAAATAGGCTTCGGCGGTGCTGTTGTGAATACGAATATCACGGCTTACCAACCCTAAAGGTTCTGGTAATTGGTTGGTAACAGCCACCCCAGTGCCACTGATTCCTACAACGATATCGGTAGGAGGCATAGGTTGTTTTGCACTCATGTCTTCGCCAGGGGCAGAAATCAAACATAAGCAGTCTTTAGTGACAGTGAAACTTTGCTGACTAAGGGCCTTTGAATGAGCACCAAAAGCGGAAATGCCTTGGCAGCTGACATGATCGTTAGAGTCCATCCATTGTCGTAGTGATGCAATGTCGCTGTTCGCTGCTACCCCCAAGCTATTAATAGCAGGGTTACCTTTGTTGTCAAAGGCTGCCAGTTGCACTTCTTGCCCACCCTCAGGGTCGTTTAAGATAAGCGTGGAGCCAGCAGATAGCTTTAGAGCAATGACATGCTGAGCAGGCACTGTAAAACGTTGTGTCCCATCGTCGCCCAGTACAGGGGGTGGCATGGGGTTAGCGCTGTAATAGCTAAGAGGGGTCATAGTCCAGTGGCTCAAATTATCAATACAGTCGCAATGGCTAGCAACTATCTGATAACCAGAGTACCAACATGATGTGAACAGACTTTGTCTATAGTGTGAATGGAATGTAGTATTTTGTTACTTTCTTTAACAAAATGGGCAAAAGCGTTGGTACAGCTGGGTGTTATCGCACTAAATCTTTTTGCGCTTTGTTTAAGTGTTCCTCCATGGTTGCTTTGGCTGTTTGTGCATCACGGTGGCTAATGGCCTCAAATATGGTGCGGTGGTGGAGGTTATATTCAGCCATGTTCTCAGCGCTTAATACCTTTCCACGGCTTGCTCTCCATAGTTCATGGCGGCGTACTTCATTCACTTGCTCGTAAATCCACATCATTAAGGGGTTATCACAGGCTTGCGCTATAGCTTGATGAAACGCTTCATCGGCAATGGAGAATTGCTCAGCTGTGCGAGCCATCTCTACACGCTCTAGAGCCATGCCTAGTTTCTCAAGGTCTCTTCCTGCAGCATGGTGCACAGCCAAATCTACAATGGCAGGCTCTAACATATTGCGCACTTGCATAAGCTGCATGGGGCTTGTGGTATCAGCGAATTGGCTTGCTGTTTCTTCAACAAACTGTGCTTTTACAAAAGTACCGCTGCCCACTTTTCTTTCTAACAAGCCATCTTGTTCTAATAACGTGAGTGCGCTTCTTAGTGTGCCTCTAGAAACATTGTAATGCGTAGCTAGTGCTCTTTCAGCGGGAAGGCGTTCATTGGCCTTATAAACTTGTTTGCGTATAGCTTCAGAAATAGCCCCCGCTAATGCACGTGCACCGTTTGGTTTAGACTGGCGTCTGTCTAAGGTTTGGTAGTTTAAAGGCGCAGTGCTTGGAAACATGGGGGCCACAGTGTTTGGTTCATATTAGCAATTAGCTTATCACATATGGTTTACTTATTGGTATAGATATTGGTACAAATATATATGCATTTTGGTTTGCTTATGGATTCTGTGGAATTTTAATATTTATTTAACGTTTAAAAAAAACATTTAAAACAAAGATTTAACCATGAATAAGGGGGTTTGTTTAAATATGTTACAAAAAAATGCTTGCCTCATCAATTTCATAAATGTTATACCTTTACGGTGCTTTATAAGAACCTTTTGTGTACCAATTGTGTGTTTATGGTTAATAAGCCAAGGTTTTTAAGCCCAAAAAATAATAATATAAGGAGGCATCGATGACAGATTTACAGCAATACGTTGACGCTCCAGGTCGTGATGATCTGGTAAAGCAAGTGCGCGCTAAAATCGACGAGCTGGGTATTACCTATGTGTATTATCAGTTTATTTCAGTAACAGGCCGTATTGTTGGTAAAGGTATACCAGCACGTCACTGGGAACGCACCGCCGCTAAAGGTTTCCAGCTTGTTTATGGCTCAACCGCAAACTTAGCAATCGACCGTCATGGTGAATACATTGGCTACGGTCCTGAAGCTTCTGAATTAGTGGGCATTGCAGATCCAGATACATTTGTGCAGTTACCTTGGGACAAGCGTGTTGCGCGTGTGTTTTGTACACTTTTTCGCAACCGTGAAGAACGCGTTAACCCAGGTCAATTTTTGAGCTCTGATTGCCGTGGCAACTTGCGTCGTATCCACGAAGAATTTAAAGGTAAACATGGCCTAGAAATGCGCTGTGGTACCGAACCAGAAATGATGTGGTTAAAAAAGGGTGAAGATGGCCAGCCAGATGGTGGTGTTACTAAACCTACGTGTTATCACATTGACCAGTTTGAAGAATTGCGCCCCGTATTTATGCGCGTGATTGAGTATTCTGAAAAAATGGGTCTTGATATTATTCAAGGCGACCACGAAGATGCGCCTGGCCAGTTGGAACTCAACACCCAGTATGATGATGTGTTGCAAAATGCAGACCGTCTCACGACTTATCGACAGATATGCGCCCAAGTGGCTCGTGAATTTGGCTTGATTGCATGCTTTATGAGTAAGCCATTTATGGGTGTTTCGGCTTCGGGCTGTCACCATAATATGTCTTTATGGTCTGGCGGTGAAAACGTATGCCATCCAGAAATAGCAGGCACAGACTCGCTTCCAGGCATGCCTGGACCATTTACTTATCGTGAAGGTGGGCATAACACCTTTATGCCAGTGCCAGAGATTCATGCTTCAAAGCCTGGGCCTATTGGTTTGCAGTGTATTGGAGGCGTAATTGCTCACTTGCCTGCATTAACCTCGATTGGCTCTTCTACTGTGAACTCATATCGTCGTTTATGGGATACAGGCTTTTGGGCCCCTATCTTCGCAGATTGGGGTTACCAGAACCGCACATGTGCGCTTCGAGTATCTGCACCGGGACGCTTTGAGTACCGTTCAGTAGACTCAATGGTTAATCCATACCTAATGGGTGCAGCACTACTTAAAGCCTTTGATGATGGTATGGACAAAGATCTAGACCCAGGTGATCCGGAAGAACGCAATATCTATGCGGCCATGGAAGCGGGTAAGCAAGTTAAGAAATTACCTATGTCTTTAGGTGATGCCATGATCGAACTTGAGAACGATGCAACGATTAAGTCATCAATGCCTGGAGAAATGTACACAGTTTATAGTGGTCACAAAAATGATGAGTGGGAACGCTTTAATCAGACCGTTACAAATTGGGATACAGAAACCTATCTTGATTGTTTGCCATAACTGACAAGCTTTCAGAAAACCCCGGCTGGTAAGGCCAAATAGCCTGCCAGCCAATTTTATAACTACTCTAGAAGTAAATAATTAGGAGATGCGACCATGTGTGGTATTGCAGGCCTTATCCATAAGAAGGCGGGCGGCGCAAACATCGGACAAGAAATGACTGACATGCTTCAAGCTTTGAAGCATCGCGGGCCAGATTCTACCGGTTATGCGCTATATGGTGCCCCCATTAGTAACTACATTATGCGTATCAACCTTGCTGAGCAAGCTGATACAAAAAAAGGTTTTGACGTTGCAACTCAGCTTCAATCTCGTAACGACCAAGTCGATGCGCGTATGGCTGAATTGGGCGCTCAAGTGGCTAAAAAAGAGAACTCCACTTCTTACGCATTACGTTATGAAGTGTCTTTTGATGGTGACCTTAAAAACTTAATTGATTACATTGAAGACATCGAAGGTGTTGAAGTAATGTCGTGTGGTAACGGTCTTGAGTTGATCAAAGACTTAGGTGATGCAGCTGTTGTTTCGGCTCAGTATGGCATCAACTCTTTCCAAGGTTCTCATGCAATTGGACACACTCGTATGGCTACTGAGTCTGACGTAGATATTCGTTCAGCTCACCCATACTGGGCTTATCCCTTTGCAGACGTTTCTGTAGTACACAACGGCCAGTTAACTAACTACTGGACCAATCGTCGTGCACTAGAGCGTCTGGGCAACCGGTTCAATTCAAACTGTGACTCAGAACTCATTGCGGTTTATATAGCCAACCGTATTAGCGAAGGCGATGACTTAGAAAAAGCGATGCGCCGTTCAGTAGAAGATCTAGACGGTGTATTTACCTACCTAGTAGCTACTTCTGACTCGCTGGGTATGGCTAAAGACGTCATGGCTGCTAAGCCTATGGTGATCTATGAGAGTGATGATTTTATTGCATTGGCTTCTGAAGAAGTCTCAATCCGTAAAATTTTTGATCACGATATTGATACATTTGACCCCTATGAAGGCGAGGTGCGCGTATGGCAACTGTAAGCACGTCTGGTCAATCTCATGACATGGGATTGCACACAGAAAAGCTCACAAACCGAACTCAGCAACGTTTTTTTGATGCTGGCGAATCGGCTAATCTTACTTATGCATGGGCTCCAGAAGTCGACACAAACAAAGTAGGTACTTTGGACTGTGAAGGCATGGATGCAACTGCAATTAACATTCGTATTCGACAATTGATGAGTGAAGGTTGTGGCACCATCAATCTGAGTAATCCAGGCTCTATGCACGGTTTGTGTGTGGGTATCCTGAGTCGTTTACAGCTCAACGTGACAGGTAGCTTAGGCTACTTTGGCTGCGGTTTGATCGATGGCCCTAATGTCAACATTTCTGGTCGAGTTGGCTGGTCATGTGGTGAAAATATGATGGCTGGAACCATTGTCGTGCAGAAAAATGCCGGCTCTACCTTTGGCGCTGCTATTCGTGGTGGTGACTTGGTGTGCAGAGGCGACGTAGGCTCGCGTACGGGTATCGACCAAAAGGGCGGCACCATTATCGTGGGTGGCAAGACTGGCGCTTTTTCAGGCTTTATGATGCAACGTGGTCGTATGATTATTCTTGGCGATGCTGGCATTAACCTTGGCGATTCTATGTACGATGGCACCATTTACGTAGGTGGAAAAATCGAAGGCTTAGGTGTAGACGCTGTGCCGGCTGACTTAAACGACCTTGACCGTAAATGGTTAAAGTCCAAGCTAGATCTATATGGTATGGAAGCCCCTAATGGCATCGATAACATGCAAAAGATCGTTGCTGGTAAGCAGTTGTGGAACTACGACAACCTAGAACCATCAGAGAAGAAGCTAGTTCTTTAAGAGCAGCGAGGATACTTATTATGGCAGTTGTTAATCAAAAAGAAATTATCGGCAAGAGCTTTATGTTCCCGCCGGAAGTCATGAATGACATTCACATCAAGTCCGACCTTGGTCGTTACCGGATGCGTGGTTTTTCATTGTTCAAAAAGATCCCTAGTTGGGACGACTTAACCTTTATGCCGGGCACGTTAACCCGCTTTGTAATTGAAGGCTATCGTGAAAAATGTTTGACCAAAACTGTGATCGGCCCTAGAGCCAAAAGGCCTTTGGTGCTGGACATTCCTGTATATATTACAGGCATGAGCTTTGGTGCATTGTCTTACGAGGCCAAGACAGCATTAGCGCGTGGCGCAACCATGGCAGGCACAGCGACCTGTTCTGGTGAAGGCGGCATGATTCCTGATGAACGGCGTTACTCTGATAAGTGGTTTTATCAGTGTATCCAGTCGCGTTATGGTTTTAATCCGCACCATTTGCGTCTAGCAGATGCGTGTGAATTCTTTATCGGCCAAGGCTGTAAAGTGGGTTTGGGTGGGCACTTAATGGGTCAAAAAGTAACTGACCAGGTTGCTGAGATGCGTTCGCTACCCGCAGGTATCGACCAGCGCTCACCAGCTCGTCACCCAGATTGGCTAGGCCCAGATGATCTTTCTTTGAAGATCAAAGAAATACGTGAAGCCACCGACTGGCAGATCCCTATTCAGCTTAAGCTGGGTGCGGCTCGTGTTTATGATGACGTGCGTATGGCTGCCAAATGTGAGCCAGATTCTATCTTTATTGATGGTATGGAAGGCGGCACAGGTGCAGGCCCTCACGTAGCCACAGAAGAAACGGGTGTGCCTGGTATCGCCGCAATCCGTCAAGCGCGTAATGCTCTTGATGATGTAGGCAAGACCGGCGAAATCAGCCTTGTATACGCTGGTGGTATTCGTAACGGTGGTGACGTTGCTAAAGCTCTAGCACTAGGCGCTGATGCAGTTGCAATAGGCCATTCATCATTGATGGCATTAAACTGTAACAGAGACATCGACGAAGCTGACTTCCCTAATGAAATGGGCGTAGAAGCAGGCTCTTGTTATCACTGTCATACAGGACGTTGTCCAGTAGGCATTGCAACACAAGACCCTAAGCTACGTGCTCGTTTAAACCCGGATGAGGCTTCTGAGCGTGTGTATAACTTCTTACATACCCTCACTATAGAATGTCAGTTACTGGCGCGTGCTTGTGGTAAGACAAATATTCATTCCTTAGAGCCAGAAGACATTGCAGCTCTAACAATGGAAGCGTCTGCCATGGCTCAAGTACCCTTAGCCGGCAGCCAACACACTGTTGGCCGTCCAGACATGACACGATTCTAGGAGGATATGATAATGTCAAAAGAAGTAGATCATTATTTAACTGGCGACGGTCTGGATTCGGATCGTGAGAAAATGATTGGACAGACTATTGGTTACCGCTACGACGTTAACTTAGTGCCTGACATGGATCGCTGTACGCCTTATCTTAAGGAATACATGACCAAAATGAACTGGGACGACCTTAATTGGCTGGAAGATGTTCATATGGGCTACGAAGAAGACCGTGCCGCTGTTTTCGATAGAAATATCAATGCTTGGGTAACCATTCCCGATACAATTGATCTGCCAAACAACCAACAAGACCGTGACATGATTGCACGTGAGTTATTGGTTAAGTTTCAAATGTCTGAAAACCATCCTATGGTTCAGTTGCGTGAAGCTTACGCAAAGTTCTAACGGGTATGTGTTGGGGTAATGCCCAATACACTAGCATTAAAAAGCCCAGCAGTTGCTGGGCTTTTTTGTGGTTATTAAACTAAGCAGACCACATCAGTGCTTTTTGATGCCGTGCTTTTAATGGTGGAAGTCCAAACCTATTTTTATAGCATTTATAAAAACTAGGTAAAGATGAAAAGCCACATTTAATAGATATTTTATCTACTGTAAATTCAGATTCAAATAATAATTTATGTGCATGATTTAGGCGTTTTTCTAAATAATAAATACTAGGAGAAATGCCAATATATATTTTAAATAAGCGTTGGATTTGTCTCTTACCTAAACCTGCATACCCGCTTATTTCAGAAAGAGTTAATGGCTCATCAATATTATTTTCCATTAACGATGTCACCTCTTGCAAGGCATTAGGCCAGCTGTAAGGGCTAACTTTATTGTCCAATCTGTGCTCTTTTGGGGTGCGTAATATGCCACAATTCATCTCTTCTGCTACACAAATAGCTAATGATTTACCATGGTGAAGGTGAAGTATATGCAACATCATATCTAAGCTTGTGCTACCACCTTGGCACGTAAAGCGGTTATTGTTTACATTAAAGATGGCTCGATTAGGGCTGCCGCCTTGCTTGAGTAAGTCGTTTAAATAGCGGTGATCAATCGTCCATCGACAATCATCCAACAAGCCCGCACGATAAAGGTAGTAGGGGCCTGTGCCCACGCCACCTAACAGAGTGTTATTTTTGGCTAGGCGTATTAAAGGTGCAGTAAAATCTTTCAGTGGCAGCTGGTAAACATCATGGCTTGCACAAATGATTAATGCATCAAGTTGATCTAAAGCTAGATTACAAGCAAGAGGTAAGGTGTCAATATGTATGCCACATGAAGACATTACGGCACCCCCATTTAGTGAAAATAGTTTCCACTGATAGAGAGGGTAGCCTAAGCGAAGATTAGCGACTTTTAAAGGCTCAATAATATGGCCCATTTCAGCTAAATTATAACCAGGCACTAATAACGCACCTAGTTGCCAATCTTTATTTTTTATAATATTTAGTGACATATATATATACTTTTAAAATAGTTATACATGCAATTATTTTTCTGCATTATCTAAAATATATTAGGCTTAAATTATCTTATTTACAATATTAATAATCTATTTTTTGTTGTTCTATGGTATTTTTATATATATGTTTATATTATTTATGAATAGAAATATTTAACGAAGCCATAATGTTTAAAAATGACACATAATATTTTAATATATAATTATGTTTCAAATTATAGAGTAATAATAAAAAATCAGGATGTTTTTTTAGAAGATTTTAAATAGTTAAGCATGGCCTGCACTTTTGCAGTGGGATGTAAGTCTACGTGTGTTACCAGCCATATGGTGACACACCAAGCTTTATTAGGTGGCAAGATGGGCTGCAGGTCAGTGCGCTTTGCAGCAACATGGTGATTTAAAAGGCCGATACCCAAGCCTGCGGTTAAGGCGTCATAACCTACGGATATGTTATCCACATATAAAGCCACTTGTTGCGTTTTAACATGGGAGTTAACCCATTCTTTAAAAAACCTAGGGGCCCTATTAAATGGTGGCACAATAAACTGGTGGTTGGCCAAGTCATCAACCCCCTTGGGCATGCCATATTGTTGTATGTAGCTATTATGAGCATACAAATTGAAGTGAACCGTTTCAAACGTCTGCACAATATAATCAGGGTGAGTGGGTTTAGGCCCCACGCGTAAGGCAATGTGAGCTTCGCCATGATCTAGTCGAGCTAAGCTTTCACTCGTTGAAATATGCACCTTGCACTGGGGGTTGTCGCGGCGAAAATCCATAATGGGCGCCATGATCAGTGGAGAGCAAAGGGCGATGGTGGTTAGCTTAATGTCACCCTCTATCTGAACCTGCTTAACCATGGCTAAGCCTGAAAGATCATCTAATAGTTGCTCTGTTTTTTGCGCTGTGCGCAGCACCTCTTTGCCTAGCTCTGTGAGCTCATAGCCTCGCGCGTGGCGAATAAATACCCGCGAGCCTAACTCGCTTTCCAAAGCATCAATGTGTCTATTAACCGTGGCGCGATGAAAGCCTAAAGCCTTAGCGGCTGCGCTTACAGTGCCAAGCTTAGCAACTTGATACGCTGTTCTTAATTCTGCCCACTTTTCCATAATAATATGTACACTTTACGCGCATACATTGCGCTTATTTTAGTATTTTGTATAAAAACAATTCATTGTATATTACTGGTGTTAGCAATAAATGCAATCTGCTTAAATTTTAATAAAAGGAAACCGATGAATAGCCCACATAAAGTATTGGCGTTTGCTGCAAGCAATAGCCGTAATTCAATCAATAAAATGCTGGTGCTGCATGCGTCAACTCGCTTAAAGGAAAAGGTGCTACTTAATGCTGAACTTAGCACTATAGATCTTAACGACTACGTGATGCCGATCTACTCGATAGACCTGGAGCGTGACAGTGGTATACCCGAAGAGGCAAAGGCTTTTTATAAAGCTATTGGTGATGCCGATAGCTTGTTGATCTCATATGCAGAACATAATGGCCACTATAGTGTGGCGTTTAAAAATATATTCGATTGGTGCTCACGCATTGATATGAAAATATTCCAAAACAAACCGATGGTTATTATGGCTACTTCACCAGGGCCTGGTGGTGGTGCTCGTGTGTTGAAGGCCGCCAACGAATCGGCAGCTACTTTTGGTGCAGATGTACTTGGCAGCGTTGCCATACCCAGCTTTTATAAAAACTTCGATGTAGACAAAGGTGAAATTTTGGATGCCGCACTGGCTCAAGAGCTTAACGCCCACCTATTTAAGTTAAAGACGGTTAAAGGGTAATCAGCCTTTTTTAGCCACAAATAAACATTATTAAAAATGAGGAATAAGACATAAAGTATGTATTTATAGGATTAAGAGTAGTGCTTGCATTAGTTTTTTTAGCAGCAGGTGGCGCAAAGCTAGCGGGTGCTGAAATGATGGTTGGTACTTTCCAAGCCATAGGATTAGGGGAGTGGTTTCGTTACCTCACCGGCGCCCTTGAAGTGGGTGCAGCAATATTGCTATGGGCACCTGGTCGTCAATTACTTGCCAGTGCAGTGCTGCTGGCCACCATGATAGGTGCGGTATTGGCTCACTTATTCATACTTGGGCCATCGCTAGTGCCTGCTTTAGTGCTGGGTATATTGTGCGTTATTGTGGCTTATCACTATAAAGAACAAAGCTTATTATCTAAGTAATCACCCTTAAATTTGCGTGGTGGTATAGACCGTCTGCCACGCAAACTCAGGCAATTTTTAACTTTGTAATGGCCATGGCTGCTGTTTGTATTGGTGGTTATTAGGGCTGCACTATTGCAGTGCACTACTTAAGACGCACCATTAAACCAATCTTTAAGATTTTCTTCGGTGTTTTCTCTTTCTTGTGTGCTTAATTTTTTCAAAGAAAACTGATTTAAACTATTTAAATAGCTAATGCCTTTATTGAGACCGATGGTCGACCAATAATAAGAACTCTCAAAGCTTTGAGTTACACCCCTACCTTCAAAAAAACGCCTTGCTAAAAACTCCATAGCCAGCGGATCACCTTCATTTGCACTTACTTCTGCTTGTTTTACGATTGCACTTTTAGAAGTTTCCATAGGTGTATCCTATTATTTTTATGCTGCCTAATGAGTTAATTATATTGATCTTTTTGCGCTAATATAAGTTAAAATAATGTGCATAATGATGTATTAATATACTATTATGCTAATAACATTGCGCATAAAGTATATTAATGTGCCGTGGTTCATTGTATACAAGCTAAAAGGCTATAAAACTAGGGAGTAATACCAACCATGTCAGACTTTATAGATAGTAAAGACCAGTCAATTATCAGCTTGTTGCAAAAAGATGGCCGAATGTCAGTGAAAGATATAGCCAAGGCGATGGGGCTAACAAGAACTACAGTGACCAAGCGCATGGAAAGGTTGGAGGCCAGTGGCGTCATTACTGGCTATTCTGCGGTAGTTAGAAAAGACTTTTTCGATAAAAAAATACGTGGATGGGTGATGATCAATACGATTCCCAATTTAGAAGAAGCAGCTATTAGTGCTATGAAAATGATTCCTGAAGTCTCTAGAATATACACTACCAATGGCCGTTGGGATCTTGCCGTTGCGATTTGGGCTGCAGACCTAGAAAGTTTTGATGCTGCACTGACTAAAATTCGTCAAGTGGATGGGATAGAAAGCACAGAAACTAATTTATTGCTCAGCTCGAGAATCGGAAACTGATTTATAAGGTAGCTAAAGAACATGTATCTATTGTGCTTTGGGCATTCAAAAGGTAACTATATATTGCCATAGACGTATTTATTGATCATTTTCAGAAATATTCCTAGGATTATGGCTGTATGGTGTTTTTGAGGTAATATTTTTTTCATGCGTTAACGTTGATGCCAAATTTTAAGAATTTGCTCCTTTTCACAAGCGCCTGACGCCTTCACCATCAATAATTAACGAAAACTACTTATGCCTAAGTATCCAATCATTATCAGCCTATGAGGTTGTTGAAAATTGGCTTTAGGTCTTTTTAGGTCTTTTTAGGTCAATTAGGGCCATCGTATGTTCCGAAAAAATTCTTTAAAAGGTAATGAGACTATATTACTAATAGCCCATATGGCTATTTATCGCTTGAGTTACTTGGCTAAAAAAGGAGAGTTGCCTAGGTCAGCTGCTAGAACAGAAATCATGTCACATTGCTTACTGAAGGTAAGAGGTGGTTGTTCATTTTGGAAACGTTCAAAACTTACCAAGGCAGGTTTTGAATTAGCGAAGTCGGTTGCATCAGACGAACATAAGTATGGAAAAGCAGAACAAGTGTATTCTGGAAACGATCAATTTCTCAAAGATGTGATGAATGAAAAAATTTTAGTCTGTGCCAAAAAAGTCGCGTTTTCTCATGATTTAATTGAGTCAGTAAGTTCTAAAACACTCCCGTAAGTGGCTAAACCCACTTCTAAATGAGTGTTTGACGGGTTGTCCATAGCTTAGCGTCTTTAAACGGATTAGTTATGCTCCGAAAAAGTGTTCCAAAACGAAAAAAGCCCTTACTTTAACCTATTGATTTATAAGTTAAAGTAAGGGCTTTTTGGTATGTGGTGGAGATGGGGGGAGTCGAATGGTCCTATAAAAAATAGCTATATCAGCTTCTAGTAAAATAGTATATTCACTAGGATGCCAACTAGGGGGCCATAAAGTTAATTTGTAACGTAGCTCAGAAAGCTAGTTTTCGTCATTTATACGCACCTTAGGGTGTACCAAAAGGCCGATTTTTCTACTAAAACTAAAGCCTTATTTTTTGAACAAGGGTGAGATGGCATCAATCGCCATTACCAATGAACTGCTCTAATAATCAGCCACAACCTCAAACGCTGTAATTTCATGTGCAACTGAGTTATCGATTTGAGTTATTGGTGGTTTGCCATATCCACGATCAAGTAAAGAGCATGCAGCGGCAAGCCGTACATTGTCGCTCATGCTGTTATGCATCAATTCTACAATGACACCCAATGCCTCCACTGTGTGGTTCTTGGCAAGCCCTGAGAGACCTTCCTTGATGTCAGCAGTAGCTCTATTTTTTGAACCAGCTGGCCTACCCGAACCTTCTCTCATGCCGCCATGTGATGCCATGTTGATATACCTTTGATAAACCTGTCAGGTGTATTTTATCACATTAGATTATTCGCATACATGACCAGCCCTGTCCTTAGCTGAAGCCTTAGGCATCACTCTCTACCCCCCCCACTCTAACATCGATTAAGCACCTTACAGCGTTGCTCTAAGCTGCGTTCGCTCGTCCAGTACTGCATCGGCACCAATGCTCATTAGCTCTTCTTAAAACTTGCTGTAAGGCTTAATTCAGAATTCTTTCTATACCAATGCCGTTCAAGATTAATCGTATATATGTTAAGTATCATCGCTGAATTACCAGATACTAGTCAACCTGACTAAAATCGGATCACCGTCGTGCCATATACCAAGGCCCATTTTTTGGTGAATATTACCAAAGATAGTTGTTGGGTAAGAACTACCTCGTAATTCAAATAAACCCAACTTCCCTTCTAGGGTAAAGTTGCCATCACCTCCCATTGTGAATACCAAATTTTTGCGTAAATCTGGGGTGGGGAACTTCGATCGATCAACTTCATCAAAGATCATGCCATCTCCATTAATTGTAACGTAATCTGTTGCGCCTTTACTATACCCACCATCTGGGCCTATATTGATAATAAACCAGTCTAACCGGTAGCCTCCATATAGCTCATCCTTAGAGGTTTTTTTATCTACTTTAGTTACGTTGTTCAAAAAATCTTCAAGAGATACTTCCACCTTCATCGTATTGGCCATTAACTTGGCAATACGTGTTTTTAAGCCACTAGTAACCTTCAAAAAGTCACTCGGTAGATATACAGCGGTACTAGAGTCTGGGTTGGGTTTTTGCAAATGCAGGCGCACCTTGGAAGTACCCATATTCACATCTTCCCTTTCAATTGATACCAAGTCTGTTAAACCATCTCCATTAAAATCGCCAGGTACCATGTCATCATGACGCTCAATAATGCCAGTCATGGCAGCTATAGTGGGCGGTAGGTATATGTTGTTACCGTTATTAATAAACAAGTAAGGGAATCTTGTCTCGCCCGATCTTTGCCAATAGGATGTGCCGTCTACCTGAAGAACTATATCGTTTAAGCCATCATTGTTCACATCACCAGCTCGAAAGTTATGAATATAGTTTGTGTGATAATCCATATCACGTTGCAACGCTCTGTTAGTTTGCTGAGCCGGAAAATGGTAAGCAGTGCCATCAGCAAAGCAATCGCCCATATTGATATAGGCCTTAAAACCAGATGTTTGCTGCAACCCCGTTCCCGCTATCCAGATTCCTTGCATGATATCTGGTCTGTTATCTCCGTTAATATCAATGATCTCTATATTTGACGGCCCCAATTCAGTTTTAAAAACCCAACCCTTTATTTGTGATTCTTCATGTGTATAATTTTCACGAAGCTTAACCATATCTGAATCTGTGACCCAGGATTCACCAAATTTTAATTGTCGGTTATCCTTAAAATTCATATCTGAGTCACCATAAATGACACGCACAGACCCAAGTTTCGTCAATGCACTATTTGAAGCATTCAAGATCGGCATCATATTGAATACCATGTCATCAATACCATCCCCGTCTAAGTCGCCTGCATCCATATCACTAGTTAGATACTTACTAATCTCAGTAGAATAGGGATACTGATTAAGGGTGTGCTTTTTCCCACTATGGTTAACCAAAGGCACAGTATGTTCTTTTTCACCTTCACTAAGAGGTAATATTTCTATCCACCCATCACCGTTAATATCACCCGCAGAACCCCCATGATTCCAGTCGTTTTTCCTCACTTCAGGAATATTCATTGCCGCAAAGCCTTTGCCTTCCATATTCATCAACAAAATGTCTTTTTGACCACGAGGGATGGAGCGCCCACCCAGATCATAACCTTCTGCCTTCATCCTTACACCAGGATCCCCTGTGGTGAAACCAACAAGATCTAACCAGCCATCATTGTTAAAGTCGGCGACGTCGCCATTTCTAATGTGCCGCCGTGACACATTGCCTTGCATATTTTTTTCTTCAACAAAGCCACCATCAGCAGTACCGTATAGAATTAACGAAGGCACCTCGGATTCGTAATAGTCGAGCCATAGATCATCGCGACCATCATTGTTAAGGTCCGCTACCACCTTTATTTCTGGTGCAATCCCACCTCCTTTAAGATGGCCTTTAGGGTCCGTGCCAAAACCTGTATAGCGGTATTCATTCAGTTGGAATGAATCGCCATTAGTAAAATACCTCTTCAAAGAAAATTCAGCATTGTAATCAAGGTCAAGGGAAGGTGCAGATTTGTATGGGGCTTTACATAAACCATCGATAACACCTTGTGAATTAGCTTTTAAAACTGCAACAATGCAGCTTAAACCACGCGCATCTATGGCGCTTTTAAAGTCTTCGTTTTCTGGCTGTTCTTTGGCTACTCTACAGAGCGTTTTATCGCTCCAGGCGCTTACGTCTAAGGACCAGGAGGTTTGGGAAAATACTGCTAGTAATAAGAATCCATATGCGCGCATTAAACTGCTCCTGTAAATTAAATACCTTTCGACACAGTGATCATATTTGACTAGAAAAACTAATCTATTTATGGGCAAAAAGATTGGTTGCGACTGTGGATATTGATCAAGCTAGTTGTTTAACTTACACTGAAAAGTCTAAGAATTTTTCCTAAATTAATACCCTATTATATTTAAACGCATTGAAAACAATGTCAACTAACCAAGATTTTTATCGATAGCATGATATACAAATTATCAGGTCAGAACCTAAACACACCTAGCTGAGTAGCTATTACTACTGGGCTGGCTATAGCCTTTACCTCGTGCCTTGGCCAAGTATGAGCATCTGTAAAACGTTTATGCTTTGGCCATAGCCCTTAACCACTTTACACCCGCTCTAACATTGATTAAGCACCTTACAGCCGCACTTTAAGCTGCGTTTGCTCGTACAGCACTGCAATGCTAACAATGCACATTAGTTCTTGTTAGAAAATGCTGTAGGGCTTAAATCAGAACATTTCCTAGACGTTAAATGGTACTGTAGTCTTAGAATTAAATTGCAGATTTGAGATGGAGTTATAATGAATTTAAACATTCGGGTAGTCTTGATACTCACTGCATCATTAATGACAACACACGCTCTGTCTCAAGACCTATCTGGCTGGTCTGATAAGACTGTGTGCCGTCTAGTCGAAAGTGATGGTAGCGCAGCTTATGTGGAAGAGGCTAGCAGTCGTGGGCTTGAATGCAAAGCTCCAATCAAAGTTACTAAATCTAAATCTTCTAAGCCCAAGCCTTCTAAGTCCAAATCAGATATAACAAAATTCTCTGGCCACAATTTTGAATTGCCAGACAACCTCGCATGGCAGCCAAACGATGTAACCATTGCTTATTATTATAAGAAAAACGATACACTGCGTTTGCGACTGCAGGAAGCATACAAAGTAGATCCGTCTAACAACCCAGTCGAATTCATTAAAAAGATTGAACAAGATAAAGTTATTGATCGTGAAATGGCGACTAAAACGGCGTTCAGCTATCTGTATTATGAAGATGGCTTAGTAATTTATGATGCAATGCCCCCCGATGGCCGCTTTTCAATGGTATTGGATAATAGTTCTTACTTTTCATCTCACTCAATGGGTAAAAGTATAACGTCCTATCTAATTGGTCATGCCGTTTGCGAAGGTTACATTAGCTCTATAGATGCTCCAATATCAGATTGGCCCTTAATGGAAAACACACTTTACTACGGACAGCCTTTGATTAGGCTTTTAAATATGACGGCTGGAGATGGTAATGTCATAAAGCGTGGCGAAGGGACTTTTATTAAAACCAAGCGGAATATTCATGGCAATGCGCCTCTTAGAACAGCGGTAAAAAATCCATTAGAACTGGCCAATACAAAGCCAATCAGCGCGGCTAAATATTCTTACAGCAACTTAACAGCTGACGTTTTGTTTAACTACATGATGCATCGTGTAGGTTTAGATTTTGACACTTTCATTGCTAACTTTTATCAAAGAAAAGTTAGAATAAAACATCCCATTTATATAGAAATGAATCCGCTAGACAATCGGATATATCCTCCACCAATAGACGAGCGCATAAAGCAGGGTGCTGGCCGTTATGGGGTAAGTGCCACACGTTACGATTATCTCCGTATCGCAAAGGCAATGATGGATGATTGGCAGAATGATACTTGCGAGGGTCGTTATCTTAAAGAGATTTATAATCGTCGGGTACCTAGGAATAGAAGGATTAGTAGTTGGAATTCGGCAGATTTAAAGTGGGGAAATCCGCATTTTGGTCATACAGCAAAGACCTATGGGGGGCAGTTTTGGACCGACATTGTTGGTCTTCTTGGACGTAATGTCTTGGTGATGAATGGAGCAAATGGACAAAACATTGCTATGGATATGGACAACTCTCGGATCGTAGTAATCAGCGCAGGTAAGTCAAGGCACGTCAACATGAAAAAACTAGCCTATGAACCATTAAAATACGGTCGTATTCGTTAACCTAGCTATTATTGTAGTATGAAGTGTTAAGGGATGGCGCGGGGTTTGGCACTTCATATGCTATTTTTGGAGCGGTTATCTCCCGCCATGATTAAGGCACCCTCCTCGTTGA
>Ga0308012_10000015_pt1 | contig 132930 bp, 130 predicted proteins | sample Neamet179_FD_203133 | JGI IMG/M metagenome (GOLD analysis project Ga0308012, IMG submission 203133) | Marine microbial communities from water near the shore, Antarctic Ocean - #179 | ecosystem: Environmental > Aquatic > Marine > Unclassified | place: Southern Ocean | collected 2014-07-25 | reverse complement strand
AAGCAGAATTAATGGCTCAAATTGCTAGAAAATAATAAAATATGAATCAACCATTAGCGTATGTACATCCGCAAGCAAAAATAGCAAGAAACGTAGTAATAGAACCTTTTACTACAATTCATAATAACGTAACCATAGGATCTGGAACTTGGATTGGATCTAATGTAACCATTATGGAGGGTGCTAGAATTGGTAAAAATTGTAGAATTTTTCCTGGAGCAGTAATTTCAGGGATTCCACAAGATTTAAAATTTGATGATGAAGAAACTACGGTAGAAATTGGTGACAATGTTACCATAAGAGAATGTGTAACAATTAACAGAGGTACTTCAGATAGAATGAAGACTAAAATTGGAGATAATTGTTTAATTATGGCTTATTGCCATATTGCACACGATTCTTTTGTAGGTGATAATTGTGTTTTTTCAAATAACACAACACTTGCAGGTCATGTTACTGTTGGAGACAATGTTGTTTTAGCAGGTATGGTTGCAATACATCAATTTGCTTCTGTTGGCAAACACGCATTTGTAACTGGTGGTTCTTTGGTAAGAAAAGATGTACCGCCTTATGTAAAAGCGGCTAGAGAGCCTTTGTCTTATGTAGGTATTAATTCTGTAGGTTTAAGAAGACGTGGGTTTTCCACAGAAAAAATAACAGAGATTCAGAATATTTATAGAATATTATTTCAGAAGAACTATAATTACACGCAAGCAATAGATATTATTGAGGCAGAAATGGAGGCAACAACAGAAAGAGACGAAATTATTCAATTTATAAAAGATTCTCATAGAGGAATTATGAAAGGATATTTTAACTCTAACTAAATTTTAGAAGTAAAGTAATATAAAAATAGTATCATAAAAATACAAACACTAGAAATGGCAACAACATCAGATATTAGAAACGGATTGTGTATAAAATATAACAACGATATATATAAAGTTATAGAATTTTTACACGTAAAACCAGGTAAAGGACCTGCTTTTGTAAGAACAAAATTGAAAAGTGTTACCAATGGAAAAGTAGTTGATAATACGTTTCCTGCAGGAAGAAAAATTGAAGATATTCGTGTAGAAACGCATAAGTTTCAATATTTATATAATGAAGGGGATACGTATCATTTTATGAATGAGAAAGATTATTCTCAAATTCAATTAGAAAAATCAACACTAGATTCACCACAATTAATGAAAGAAGGAGAAATCGTAACAATCATTATAAATGCGGAAGATGATATGCCATTATCTGTAGATTTACCGGCAAGTGTTGTTTTAGAAGTAACGCATACAGAGCCTGGTATTAAAGGAAACACAGCAACAAATGCAACAAAGCCTGCTACTATGGAAAGCGGTGCAATTGTAAATGTACCCTTGTTTATAAATGAAGGAGACAAAATTAAAGTAGAAACTACAAAAGGAACTTACCAAGAGCGTATTAAAGAGTAAAATGCCATTTTTTTTTGGCTCGTAGTATTTTACTAAGAGCCAAAAACAAAGCTAGCAGCTAATAGCTAATAATGAAATTTAAAAATCCACAAGTTCTTAGTGATATTGCCTTATTACTAAATGCTAAATTTATTGGTGATAAGAATTTTCAGATTACAGGAATCAATGAGATTCATGTGGTAGAAAAAGGAGACATTGTCTTTGTAGATCATCCAAAGTATTATGATAAAGCATTAAATTCTGCGGCAACTACTATTTTAATTAATAAGGAAGTAGCCTGTCCAGAAGGAAAATCACTCTTAATTTCAGAAGACCCTTTTCGCGATTTTAATAAAATAACCAAACATTTTAATCCGTTTATTGCATCTAAACAAAGCATTTCAGAGTCTGCTGTCATTGGTTTAGATACAATTATTCAGCCCAATGTTTTTATTGGAAACCATGTATTTATAGGTTCAAACTGTGTCATTCATCCCAATGTTACAATTTATGATCATACAATTATTGGCAACCATGTAACTATTCATGCAAATACCGTATTAGGCGCAGATGCGTTTTATTATAAAAATAGACCAACTGGCTACGATAAATTAATTTCTGGAGGTAGAGTAGTTTTAAAAGATTTTGTAGACCTAGGTGCTTCTTGTACTATTGATAGAGGTGTTTCTGGAGACACTACTATTGGAGAAGGAACAAAAATAGACAATCAAGTACATATTGGTCATGACACCGTAATAGGAAAAAAATGTTTAATAGCTTCACAAACCGGTATTGCTGGTTGTGTAATTATTGAAGATAAAGTAACTATTTGGGGACAAGTGGGTACAAATAGCGGAATTACAATAGGAAAAGGAGCAGTTATTCATGGGCAAACAGGGGTTACCAAGTCTGTGGCAGGAGGAAAAAGTTATTTTGGAACACCAGTTTCAGAATCAAGAGAAAAATTAAAAGAAATGGCAGAAATAAAACGTTTTTTGAAAGACAGAAAGAACTCTTAAAAAGTTTTTTTAAAAACAATCAATAAACTATTTTTGCACAACAAAATAAAATATCAAACCAATGAGTGTTTTAGTAAATAAAAATTCAAAAATTATAGTTCAAGGTTTTACAGGTAGTGAAGGTACTTTTCACGCTGGTCAAATGATTGATTATGGAACGAATGTTGTTGGAGGTGTAACTCCAGGAAAAGGAGGGCAAGAACATTTAGGTAAACCTGTTTTTAATACAGTATTAGAGTCTGTAGAAAAAGTAGCAGCAGATACTTCTATTATTTTTGTACCGCCTGCTTTTGCTGCAGATGCAATTATGGAAGCTGCAGACGCAGGAATTAAAGTAATTATTTGTATTACTGAAGGAATTCCTACGGCAGACATGGTAAAGGTAAAAGCATACATAGACACTAAAGATTGTAGATTAGTTGGTCCTAACTGTCCAGGAGTAATTACACCAGATGAAGCTAAAGTTGGTATTATGCCAGGTTTTATTTTCAAAAAAGGAAAAGTAGGGATTGTTTCTAAATCAGGAACTTTAACATATGAAGCTGCAGACCAAGTTGTAAAACAAGGTTATGGTATTACTACAGCAATTGGTATTGGTGGAGATCCTATTATTGGAACTACAACAAAAGAAGCTGTAGAGTTATTAATGAATGATGATGAAACGGAAGCAATTGTAATGATTGGTGAAATTGGTGGAAACTTAGAGGCAGAAGCTGCACAATGGATTAAGGCAGATGGCAATAGAAAGCCAGTTGTTGGTTTTATTGCAGGACAAACTGCACCAGCAGGAAGAACAATGGGACATGCAGGAGCAATTGTTGGCGGTGCCGATGATACTGCGCAAGCAAAAATGAAAATTTTAGCAGAATGTGGCGTTCACGTTGTAAGTTCACCAGCTAAAATTGGAGAAATGGTAGCCAAAGTTTTAGGTAAAAAATAAAAATGTACTTCTAATAATAATGAAAAATTTTTAAAAAGAATAAATTCATTTATTACGGCGGTAAAAACAATAATAATAATAATAATAAATTCTCGTGAAAACGAGAATTTCTTATTTATATTTGAAAAGTAAATAAATAGTACAACATGAAATTATTAGAAAATAAATCTGCAATAATTACAGGCGCAACTAGAGGAATTGGACGGGGAATTGCTGTTGAATTTGCAAAACAAGGTGCTAACGTAGCTTTTACTTATAGCGCTTCTGTAGCGGCAGCAAATGCACTAGAAGAAGAATTAAAGTCTTATGGTGTATCTGCAAAAGGATACCAATCTAACGCCGCAGATTTTGATGCAGCGCAAGAATTAGCAAAAGAAGTTCATAAAGAATTTGGTGCTATTGATATTTTGGTAAACAATGCAGGTATTACAAAAGACAACTTGTTAATGCGTATTTCTGAAGATGATTTTGATAAAGTAATTGAAGTAAACTTAAAATCTGTCTTTAACTTAACAAAAGCTGTTATTAGACCCATGATGAAACAAAGATCTGGTTCTATTATTAACATGAGCTCTGTTGTTGGTTTAAAAGGAAATGCAGGCCAGTCTAACTATGCAGCATCTAAAGCAGGTATTGTAGGTTTTTCTAAATCTGTAGCTTTAGAATTAGGATCTAGAAATATTAGAAGTAATGTAATTGCTCCTGGTTTTATAGAAACAGAAATGACAGACAAATTAGATGAAGCTACTGTGCAATCTTGGCGAGACGGTATTCCTTTAAAAAGAGGTGGGCAGCCAATAGACATTGCTAACGCATGCGTGTTTTTAGCATCAGATATGAGTGCCTACATTACAGGACAAACATTGTCTGTAGATGGCGGAATGTTGACGTAATAAAAGCTAACTTTTAAAAAAATAATAAGCCTACAACAATTTAACGTTGTAGGTTTTCTTTTTTAAGATAGATCTTGCTATCTTTCACGAAAAGAAAAAATTGCAAACAACAACCTTTTTATACACACTTATAGCACTCTTTTTAAGCATTGCCATTGCATATTTTCAGTATTTTTATAAGACAAAAGATAAAACTAAGCTTCCTGTTTTACTATTTTCAATAAAAGTAATCTCTTTATTTTTATTACTATTATTATTGATAAACCCAAAGATAAAAACGAGTGTTTTAGAAAATATAAAGCCAACCTTAGCAATTGTAATAGACAATTCTAAATCTATTTCTTTTTTAAAAGAAGAAAAAAATATACTTAATTTTATTAATAAACTGAGTAATAATAAGGATTTAGCTTATAAATTTAATTTTGAGAACTTTACGTTTGCTGAAACTTTAGCCGTTTCTGATAGTATGTCTTTTATAGGAAATGCCACAAATATTTACACGGCAATTAACAGTGTAAATAATTTAAATAATGATAAAAATGCGCCAATTTTGCTATTCACAGACGGTAATCAAACCGTTGGCAATGCGTATGAGTTTGTAAATTCTAAACAACAAATCTATCCGATTGTTTTTGGTGATACTACAAAATACAAAGATTTGCAAGTAACCCAGGTAAACGTAAATAAATACAGCTATATAAATAATAAGTTTCCTGTAGAGGTTCTTTTAAATTATGATGGGCAAACAAATGTAAAAACTAAATTCTCAATCTTTAACGCTGGTAAAATCGTTTTTTCTAAGAACATTCAATTTTCTAAAGATGAAAGTTCACAAATAATTACAACTAATTTAACGACTATAAAAGAGGGTAACAATTATTATACAGCAAGTATTCAAAAAATAAAAGAGGAGAAAAATACCCAAAATAATAGTAAAAACTTTTCTGTAGAAGTAATTAATGAGCAAACAAAAGTATTAATTCTTAGTACTATTTTACACCCAGATATTGGGGCAATTAAGAAAGCAATAGAGAGTAATAAACAACGGTCTGTAGAAGTTTCTATTGTTTCTAGGTTTAAGGGTAAATTATCTGATTTTCAATTAATTATACTATATCAGCCAAATGAGTTGTTTAATACTGTTTTAACAGAGCTTCAGCAAAAAAAATCTAATTTATTAATTGTTACGGGTACAAATTCTGATTGGAATTTTATAAATAAACAATCGTTAGGTTTTACTAAAAACGCCATTAAGGAAATCGAAAACTACAATGCTATTTACAATCCTTCTTTTTTAACTTTTCTGCAGAAAGATATTGGCTTCAATACTTTTTCACCCTTAAAAGATGCTTATGGTGCAGTTACTTTTTCTAAAGAACACCAAGACCTTTTATTTCAAAACATAAACGGATTAGTAACAGAGCAGCCTTTAATTTCTGTTTTAGAAACGGATAGCCAAAAGACGGCAATTATTTTTGGTGAGGGCATTTGGTCTTGGAGAGCAACAGGCTTTTTAAATACCAATTCTTTTGAGGAATTTGATCAATTTATTGGAAACTTAATACAATATGTTTCCTCTAAAAAGAGGAGAAACCGTTTGTCAATTAATTCAGAAAATCTCTATCCTGCAAATTCCGTTGTTCAAATCTCTGCTTTTTATACAGACAAAAATTATAAATTTGATGCAAGAGCTTCCTTAGAAATATATATTACCAATAAGCGGACAAAAGAGGTTACAAAACTCCCTTTTTCTTTGATAAACAATGCTTATCAAACAGCTATAGAGAACTTAAAATCTGGAGAATACAGCTTTAAAGTAGTTGTTTTAGGTCAAAAAATTACAAAATACGGTAGTTTTAAAATAACGGAATATACTATTGAAGAGCAGTTTACAAGACCCAACGTTAAAAAATTAAAAAGTTTAGCCACAAATGTAGGAGGGAAGCTCTTTTTTAAGAATGATGCAACCCCTTTAATAGAAAGCTTATTAGAAGATAAAAGATATTCTACAATTCAGAAGAGCACAACTAAAGAGCAAAATTTAATAGATTGGAAATGGGTTTTATTCTTTGTAATCTATTTATTTACAGTAGAATGGGTTCTTAGAAAATATTTTGGTAAGATTTAAAATTAAACAGAATTTCATAAAATAATACTGTTAAGATTATCCCTATATACCTTGTGTTTCCTAAAGTTTGTCGTAAATTTGATTGAATTTAAAAAACTAAAAAAAATGGCAAACAATCAATTAGATATAAAATTCCCAAAAGGGGGAGTTTTTTTTGTAATACTTGCAGTAGCTGCATTAATTCTATTTTCTAAATCTACAGTAACTATAGGTCCTGGAGAAGGAGGTGTTCTTTTTGAAACTTTGGGGAATGGTATCAACACAGAAAAAACATACGGAGAGGGCTTTCAAATTGTAGCTCCTTGGAATAAAATGATTATAAGAAAGGTACGTCAGCAGTCTATTTCAGACGAAATGAATGTACTTTCTGTAAACGGATTAGAAGTTAAGGTAAACGGAACAATTTGGTACGAACCAGAATTTAAAAATTTAGGGTCTCTTATTAAAACAAAAGGACAAGATTACGAACGTGAATTATTAGATCCTGCAGTAAATGCAGCAGCAAGAAGCGTTGTTGGGCGTTATACACCAGAACAATTGTATTCTAGTAAAAGAGATGTTATTGAGCAAGAAATTTTAGATGAGATTCAGATCGTTTTAAAAGATCAGTACTTATTGGTAACAAGAGTTTTAGTTGAAGACGTTAAATTACCTAGTACTATTAGAATTGCTATTGAAACAAAATTAAAGCAAGAGCAAGAGTCTTTAGAATACGAATTTAGAATATCTAAAGCCAAAAAAGAAGCAGAAAGACAAAGAATTGATGCTGAGGGTAAAGCAATAGCAAACAAAATTTTAAGTGCTTCTTTAACAGATAAAATTTTACAAGAAAAAGGAATTGATGCAACTTTAGAATTGTCTAAATCTCCGAATAGTAAAGTTATAGTTATTGGGTCTGGTAAATCTGGAATGCCAATTATTCTTGGGAATCAGTAAGAATTTTATTAAAATTAGAATTAAAAAATCCAGCAATTGCTGGATTTTTTTTTGCTTAATATTTAATTTTAACTAGTACCTAATAACATCATTATTTTATCATTTCTATTAATTCAGTAAGCTTTGAAACATCTAAATTAGAAGTGTATTTAGTTATTAAATTGCCTTTTGAATTATAAAAGTAAGTGGTAGGGCGCGCAATGATGCCATATTCTTCCAAATCTTTCTCACTTTTTAGATACTTAAAAGTATAAGGTTTACTCATAGAAAATTTATTAATTTTCTCTACAGATTCGTCAGAAATCATTATAAAATTCACGTTTTCACCTGCTTGTTTTTTTAATTCTTCAAAATATGGGAATTCCTTTATACAAGGTGCACACCAGGTTGCCCAATAATTTATAACTAAAGGTTTTCCTATAAACTCAGTTAAGTTTACTTTGTTACCGTTTAAATCTGATACTTTTAACTGATTTAAAGAAACATCTGGCTGAACAATGAAGTTATAAGAAATAGCACTTATTAGCAGTATAAACAAAAGGCCACCAACTGCAAAACCTTTCCAAAATGATTTTTTATTCATAATTTATTTTATTGAGAGGTTACCAAATAGTATTAATATTATAATTGATAACACAAAGAGGCTTATAAAGCCAGTTAATAATCCAACTAAAAATTTTTTTTTATTCATTTTTTTATTCATTTTTTTATCGTTTGTTTTACGGTATTAATATATGTCCTTTAAAATTATGATGTCTATTTATAGCATGTTTATAGTTGGTTATTTGCTTGTTTTGAGTAATTAATTTTACACAGCGTTGGCATTTGGTTGTTTATTCAGTTTATCTTTTACTATTTATAGCCATTAATTATATAGCTTGTTAAGCACTTTTATTATTTCCTTATAATTTTAATTACTTGGTCATTTATTTTTAAAAAATAAATATTTGACACTAATTCAGACAAGTCAATATGTGTAATTTTCGATGTAATAGAACCGCTCAAAACCGGTTGTCCAAGGATGTTGAAAACGGAATATTGATTAGCTTGATCAGAAAACCTTGTTACTGTAATTATGGAGTTAGTGGGATTTGGATAAACTTTAACTTTATTAGGTTTATAATCATTTATGTCCAAAGTAACTTCACAATCTGAAAAATAGCTTTTTATGTACTCTCTTTGAGTAGCATTGGCAGAATGACCGGCATCACCTTTAATATGAACCACGGCTCCCGATAAATAAGAATATTATGTGACTTGTGGGCTACCCATTGTTGTTCCAGACGTTAACTGACTCCCTGTAAAGCCATTATTTTGAGCTATATAAAAGGCCGCTGTTTCTGCGGGTAAAAAGTCAACTCCAACAATAGATGTACCACCTGCATATGGGATGACTAGGTCATTGTCATTACCTATGCTTAAGTATTTTCTGGTGGTTAAAGGATTAACCAAATTATCATAACCGCAGAAAGAACTTAAGGGGTCGGTTAAAGCGCTTGGTTTGTAAAAATTTCCTAAATGATATTGTGGCTCATTTAAATGAGATACAATCGCACATATAATATCAATTCCTGTGTTACTATTTTCTATAAAAATATTATTTGCTAATCCCGCCCCATTAGAAGAGCCGATAATTCTGATTTTATTTGAATCAATATTGGGATAGCTTTGTAAAAGATTGACAAGGTCATTTATCATTTCAATATCAGGAGCATCGCTATTCTCTGCGCAAATATTCCAACTATTTAAATAGCCTGTTGGTGCCACTAAAGCGTGACACTCCAATACATTCGCGAATTGATTAACCATACCTCCACCATTCCCGCCATTTCCATGAAGTAATATGCAGACAGGAAATCCGTTTGGAGGTGCGGTTCCTATTGGAACTCTTATATTCATTGGATAGTTATACCCACCTGGTTCTTGAGACCAAGATTTAGTTATATTAATATTTGTTGTTGATGTTAAGTTTTGTGAAAAACCAAGTGTGGAAATTAATAAAAATATGTATAATATTGTTCTCATTTTCTAAATTTTTAATTTTGCCTAACGCTATAAATAAACGCTCGTTTTAATGGCGTTTATTTATAGCGTTAGTAAAAGTTATTCTTTAACAACCTTCACTATTTTAATTCCTTCAGAGGATATTAGTTTTAGGTAATAGATTCCATTTTTTAGATTGTGAATGTTTATTTTGCTGTTTTTCACTACCTGCGATAAAATGAATTGACCATTTGAGTTATAAATTTTGACTTCTACAGCATTTAATTGTCCAAATTCAAAGTTAAGTATAGAGTTTACGGGGTTAGGGTAAACGACCAGCTGATCTTCAGTTTGCATAAAGTCATTAACAGTAAGACTTGTTTCTGAAATAAATGATTCTGTGTCAAATGACCAAGTTATACCTTCATCATTCTTTATTCTTAGCCTATAAAAGTACTCTATATTTGGTGTCAAGTTCGTTAATGGAACTGATAAAATACCACTGTTAATTGAGCTTAATGGAACAGTTTGTTCTTCTTGCCAAATAGTATCAATCACATAATTTTCATGAATTCCTTCTGTTAAACCATATTCAGTTCCATAGAAAATCTTGATTTCAGGATTGGTGCCAAGTTTTGGAATATTGAATTTTAATACATTTCCATCAGGAGACAAGGTGTTAAAATCTGCAGGCATATTATACAGTTGATTAACATAATTGTTTTGTAAGAAAAACGGTAGGGCAGGCGGATTGTTTAGCTGAATTATTCCTGGATTTGGTGCTGAATCTTTAAACCCCCCAGATTTAAATATAAATTTATTGCCATTATTATTTTGAGTCCATTCTTTATAGCTTAAACTTGTTGCTGAATTATAAGCAGGATTTAATTCATTTATAGTATCCCAAGACCCGTTGTTTTGCATTCTCCAACCTTGATATTCAATAGTTCTTGTTCTATGACCAGTTCTTGCAACATTAGGAGGCCCTACAATTTCAAGAAACCCACCGGTAGTACTAAGATAGTTTAAACTACCATTATTATTAATTTTTTTTCCAGAACCATAAAGTTTCCATTCAGAATCTACTGTGTCAAAATAATAACACCAATAAGTATTGTAGATGGTGCCAGGTTCTTTTCTTAAAGCAACGGTAAATGTATATACAGGAGAATTATCGAATGGATCAAATCCTCTGGGTTTCACCCCAGTTCCTTCATGGCCATATCTTCCAAATCCATTACTAGCTCCTCCAACAGCTATTAAGTGACTTAATTCATTATGGGGTGGTACAGGGTCATTAGCCCCATAAGACCATAATGAAAAGTTTAATCCTGTTAACCCTTGTGCGTTTCTTTGATTTGGAGAACCAATGTACCCAAATTCTGTAGTCATTACTTGATATGAATCTAATTCACTAGATAGTACTGTTATTTCATAAACAGTAATTTCAGTGTTTATGTTATTCTGACTAAGAAAGGAACCATGAATTGCAGCTGGCCTCCATCTTCTTTGCCAAGTAGAAGTTCCATTTATGGCTGATCCAGTCAAAACTAATTTTTCAATTTCACCAAAATTATTATTTGAATTTTGAGTTTTTATTTTTATCTTAATCTCATGATTTCCTGCTTGATTAACAGGAAAACTAACCGTACCTTGTGATTGGAAACTTTGGAGAGTGGTGGTAGAACTTACAAATAAATCTTGTTGCTGATTGTCTAAAAATATTGAAATCTCAGAATTATTTTCGTTAACAGAAATACCCGCAAATAGTTCAATGTTGATTGTTCCTATTTGCATGTTTTTTATACCCCAAACAATAGTATCAGTTGCTACTTTCCAATTCCCAATACGTTCATAGTGCTTATTGCCATTGTAATCATCATTCACAGCTGTTTCACCAAAAAGCTTTAATGTGCCTCTAGGTGAAAAAAATGATGTGTTTGGATCTAAAGCTATACTTTGAGAAAATACTTGATTACTAATAAGCATAAATAAAATAATAACTATCTTTTTCATTACATGTTTGTTTAATTATCTATCAGGTGTGACTCTATTTTTGCTAACGGTTCTGTATAAACTTTGTTGCGGTTTAGTTAGCTAAAAGTGAGTAAATAATTACTGAATAGAAAGTCCGCGAAGACTTTCGAAAGTGAACTAAAAACTAGCAATAAGGTTTATACCTTGTTGGCAACTGGTTTTTAATCTTTCCTAATTTCAATTTCATTGGTTACAAAATTATAATTATTTAAGTCAACTCCATTTTGATAATATTTAATTTCAAATTCAAAATTTGATGTTTGTTCAGGACCTTCTTTTAATATAAATATCAATTCCTTTGCTGTACTAGGGTTTGAATTTATATACTCTGTCAAATCAAATTTATTGTAATAACCGAAACTATTAAAAAAGTCCAATACTAAAACATCAAACAAATGATTAATGTTATTTCCTGCTATATTCACTAAATTAAAGTCATTATTAGCAAATATTTCAATATTAGTTATCCTTTCATCAGTTTTCGGTGGAGCTGGGCTACAAGCATATGAGCTCATAATAAAACTTTTTTTCATTATTCTGTTACTTGCGTAATAAGATTCAGATTCAGCAATAAGGCTTATTGAAAATTCACTAAATAAAACAGAATTATTTTCTATATCCGATAATTTGATTTGATAATTTTTATTTAAAATTTCAAGTGAAAGTGTTTTTGAATTGAAAGAATTAATTTTAAATTTATTCGGAAAAGGACCACAATCATCTGCACAGGAAATTATTCCTAAAAATAAAATTATAATGTAACTTCTTATAAAAAATTTAATTTCTTTTTTCATTTTGTTTTCATTTCTTACTTGTTGCCAACGTGTTTGTGTAAGATTAGTTGCGTGTTTTAAGCACTAAAGTTAGTAAATAAATCACAGATAGAAAGTCCGCGATGACTTTCGAAAATTAGCTAAAACCAGCAATTAATTTTACACGGTATTGTGGTTAGTTTTTTTTCTATTATAATATATTCCAATTCCGATTATAGTTATAGTTATAATTTCTGCAATTATTGATAAATATGATCCCTCAAATCCAAAATCCCCACCATTTATTAAATTACTTTCATTTGTTTTAAATTCAATAATTGAATAAGTGTCCCGACCACTAACATTAAATCCAAGAAGTGTTTGAAATAAATTCCAACTTAAATGCATTGCAATCGGAAACCATAAATTTTTGGTATAGATATAAGATAAGCCAAGAACTATTCCAGCTAAAAACAAATTAAATAGAGAAAATAAGTCAACATTCGGATTAAAGCTATGCATTAAAGAAAATAAAATAGATGAAGTAATTAATGCAATATATTTATTAAATGAATTCATTAGATTTCTTAAGATATAACCACGCAAAAGTGTTTCCTCAACTACAGCAACAATCGTAAAAAGCGATAGTGATACTATTAATTCCTTTAAGTCAAAATTAGTTTTAATAAAGAATATTTCTTCAAGGAAAGCGAGCAATAAATATCCTAATGTCATTATTATGAGACCAACTATAATTCCAATTATAAATTCATTCAATCGATTTTTAGTTTGAAAACCAAGTTCAATGAAACTTTCCTTATCTAAAAATTTCATAAAAAACCATATAACTAAAAAAGTTCCCACTATGTTAAAAGAACTGATAATCAAGTCTTGAGTCGAAGTGTGTTCAGATTCAAGATTAGTCATATCAACGCCAGCAATAAGACCTCCAATAAGTTGAAATATTCCAACAATAAAAAGGTAAGGTAGGATTATCAATAAAACTCTTTGCCAACCTTTTATTTTATATTCTCTTTCATTCATTTTTATGCATAATTTGTCAAGTGAAATACCAATCTCTATTTCTTTTATTTTCAATTTTGAGTTCGCTAGTAAATTAACCACAACACTTGTATATGCACATTGTTGATATATCTCATATATACTTTATTTGTGCATTATTTATATTTTATTCATTTTGATTACTTGTATGCCACAACAAACTTCCATAGCTTTTAAATAAAACATATGATGCGTGCGTTTTTTACAACGTATTCCGATAAAATTATTGGGGGTAGATTTCAAAAGTATAAAAAATATTCTAAAAAAGTAGGGGACTTCAAATACTTTTTAAATAAAAATAAAAGAAGTATTTGGGTGCTTTTATTTGCAGAATAGTAAGAAACTTAAATTTTAAAAATAAAAAAATACAGCAAGTACTGTATTTTTCTATTTATTATAATGCTGCTATTTTAAAAGCAGTGGTTTGTGGTTTAGTATGGCTTTAGCAAACAATTGCAAAGGTAATAACAAGCTCTTTAAAGCATTAACTGTTGGTAAACTTAATCTTTCACAGGAATTTTATTTCGGTCTATCTTACCTTTCTTTAAAGCCTTGTAGTTCTCGTAACAATCTAAAACGGCTTCAATCATTTGTAAATCTGACGCTTTTTTAATAAAATAATCAGAATAGTTGCAGTCTGTTAGCAATTCAGATAACTCCTGCCTATCCATATCTAAATATTCCATCATTACTTCTCTATCAAATTTACCAGCAAGCATTTTACGTAAATTGTCTTCTTTTTTTAATTTTTGCAACTTTTTTAATTGTTTTGGTTTTTTACCAAACAAATTATATAAGAAATCTACAGGTTGAAATAGTGCGGCTAAAGGCGAGGAGAAGTTTTTACTTTGTGGCTTTCCTACTTCATATGTTTGAGGCAATCCGTTTATTTTTATTCGGGTAAATCTATCGATTGGAACTTGCTTTACATCAATCTCTAAAACACCAATTAATTTGGTAGAGCGTATGACCACTTCTCTAATTTTTTCTGATTTTTCATACAATGCAATTTCTAACTCATTTCCTTTTAGTAAATCATTGGTAATTTTAAGCTTTATAGATTCATAACCTAAGTAAGAAACTAAAATGGTATCATTTACTCTACTTGGTAGTTCAAAAAAGCCTGCATCATTTGTAATTGCTCCAGAAACGGTATTTAGGTTTAATATATGCGCTGCGCTTAAAACTTTTTTATTTACGGCATGAATAATTTGCCCTTTTAACGTTTTAATTTCTAAAGTATCTCCTTGAGAAAATATGCTTGCAGATATAAAGAAGCATAAAATAATTATTAATTTTTGCATATTACAAAAATAATAATATTCTTATATAATATGGTTAATTATTTGTGAAAGAAGTAAAAAAGTAAAAAGTGCGCACGAGAAGACTCGAACTTCCACGAACTTGCGTTCACAGCCCCCTCAAGGCTGCGCGTCTACCAATTTCGCCACGTGCGCAAATTACTTTAAAGTAAAAAAGTTAAGCGTGAGCTTAACTTTTTGTGACCGGGCTGGGGCTCGAACCCAGGACCCTCTCCTTAAAAGGGAGATGCTCTACCAACTGAGCTACCAGGTCTTTTCTTAAATCGAATACAAATATACTATCAATCATTGATAATATTCGCATAAAAATGATTTTTTTTTAGCGTTATTTGTAGAAATTAATAATAAATGAATATTGTACTCTTAGGTTACATGGCGTCCGGAAAATCTACCATTGGTAGAGAAATTTCTAAAAAGCTGGATATGAAATTTATAGACCTAGATAACTATATTTCTGAACAAGAAAAGAGTTCTATTTCAGACATTTTTAAAGTAAAAGGAGAAATCTATTTTAGAAAGATAGAAAGTACTTATTTAACTGAAATATTAAATTCTAAAGAGCGTTTTATTCTTTCTTTAGGCGGCGGTACTCCTTGTTATGGTAATAATATGGAATTGATACAAAATTCTGAAGTAAAGTCTGTGTATATACAGGCAAGTATAAAAACACTAGTTGCTAGATTAATTCTTGAAAAAAGTAAAAGACCTTTAGTGGCTGCTTTAGAAAATAATCAAATAACAGAATTTGTGGCAAAGCACCTTTTTGAAAGAAGGTTTTTCTACGAACAAGCTAGTATAACCGTAAATACAGATAATAAATCTATAGCAGAAATTATTGCAGAAGCAAGAGTTGCACTATACTAAATAAGCAATTGCTTCTGTCTCTGTAAATGCTACTTGCACGTGTTCTTTAATAGAAGTAGACAATGAAATACCTTTAAAATCCGCTTTTACAGGGTATTTTTTATGATTTCTGTTTACTAAAACCGCAGTCTTAAACCTTTTTAAGGGTACCTCTAAGAAGTGCTTAATTCCGTATATTAAAGTGGTGCCAGAGTTTAAAACATCATCAACTAAAACCAGTGGTTTATTTTTATAGGCGTCAACAGCAATAGAGGTTGTTATTGGCTCTAGAGGCTTTTTTTTATTAATAACCATTTCACAAAGGGTAACATTAATTGTAGAGATTTCTTCTAAAACTTTTGCTATTTTCTTAGAGAAGGTATAGCCATTACCAACAATACCTGCTATAATTACCTCTTTTTCAGAACTATTGCTTTCGTAAATTTGATACGCAATCCTCTTAATTTTCTGATTTATCTGAGTATTGTCTAAAATAATATTGTTTTCTGCAATCATAGATCTTCTGTTATGTCTTCTGATGTACCTTCTTGATAGTCATCTATATCTCTTCTATCTTTTTTTGTGGGTCTACCAACTCCTTTTTTTCTGTAATAGTCTTTGGCAAATTTTAAAAGATCGGTCTTTTCAAATTCTTCTTTTGGTGTAACATCTTTTCTATACTGGTCTACCAATTTAGCACCAACTCTGCTCTCTGGTAAACTTAATGCTTTTATTTGATAATTAATCTGGTTTTTTCGAACCACAATTATTTCTCCACCAAAAATTTCTTTTGAAGGTTTTATACTTTTAGCATCCATCTTAACTTGGCCTTTTTTACAGGCTGTTGTTGCTATTGTTCTCGTTTTAAAAACGCGAATACACCACAAATATTTATCAATTCTCATAAAAAAAGTTAAAATATAATGTTTGTCTTTTTACAAAGGTATAAAAATGGTAAATTGCAGCCTTAAATTTATAAGATTATAATGAATAAAATTAAAAATATTTTTTTACTTCTTTTAATAGGAGTTGCTTTAATGTATTCTTGCGATACAGATAATAATGCTTTTGCAAACCCATTTCTAGACATTAATTACGAAGAGTTAGCAATTACAGACAATGATTCTATTGTAATGTTTCTAAAAAATAATTATTATGATGTTTCTTTAGATTCTATAAAAACATTGGTACCTGGCCAAGTTTCTTTGTTTGATGATACTAGTAAATTACAATCTATGCAGGTTATAGATAATGATATTGAGCATACTTTATATATTTATACAATAGAAGAGGGGCAACCATCTCCTGTAAAAGGAAATCCTACAGTAATGGATTCTGTGTATGTAAAATACAAAGGGCGTGCTTTTATTTCTTCTGAATTGCAAACATCTAATTTTGAAGTAAATGAAATAGGAGTATGGTTTACCTTAAGTGCTGTTGTAAAAGGATGGAAGCATGGAATTACTAAATTTTTAGGTGGTGAATTAAAAAAAGGCCCAAATGGTGGCGTTTTTAACGGACCAATTACCTATTTAAATTCTGGTAAAGGATTTTTAATAATACCTTCTGGTTTGGCATATCCTTCAAGCAATACTGGTAATTATCCTAATACTTTAGTAAATACAAACTTGTTGTTCTTTATAGACTTATTAGACACTGTAGAAGACACTGATCATGATAATGATGGTGTACCATCAATACAAGAAGATGCAGATGGTGATGGTGACCCAACAAACGATTTTAGTGATAATAGTAATCCTAGTGTACCAGATTATTTGAATCCAAATATCAATTAGAAAAAAATTGACATAAAAAAAGGCTCTTGAGAAATCAAGAGCCTTTTTTATATTCAGTAGTTAGTATTTTATAGCTTATAAGAAAGCCCTATAATAATTTGATTTACTCTTGTATCAAAAGTAACATTTGTATTTGTTGAAATATTTAAGAAGGTAGACTCTACTGTATTTAATCCTCTTTCCCAACGCACATCAATACCTAGATTTCCAAGCTCAATACCACCTCCAAATTGCAAACCAAGGGTAAACCCATCTGTGTCTACATTAGAAATGTCATTAAGACTAAAGTCTGAACTTAATATGTACTGAAAAGAAGGTCCTGCATATATATTCCCTATTCCAAAAAACTTTTTACCTATTAATACAGGAATGTCTATTTTTTGAAAGTTGTAGTCTGTATTTTTTGGATTACTCGTGTTTTGTGTATACGTAAGTTCATTACTTAAGTTTGTATAAATTAATTCTGGTCTTAAATAGAACCCAATTATAGGTAGTTTAAAACGCAACCAAATACCTGCATGGTATCCTGTTTTGCTTTCTGCGCCTTCAAATAAATCTTCACTAGTTTCTTGAATAGATTCAGAATTATAATTTAAACCTGCTTTTACTCCAAAATCTATTTGCGCGCTGGTACTTTGGCTAAAAGTAAATGCCAAACAGATGATTAAAATAATTTTTTTCATATTTATAAATTTAATTGTTAGGGATTATTAAAATAATTTTATTTTCTAGAAATTACTTTTTTAACAGCTTTTACAACAGCAGCAGCGTCTAAACCGTATTTTTTCATTAATTGTTCTGGTGTACCAGATTCGCCAAAAGTATCATTTGTTGCAACAAACTCTTGAGGAGTAGGTGTATTTAACGCTAATGTTCTAGAAACACTTTCACCCAAGCCACCTAATTTATTGTGCTCTTCTGCAGTAACAATACAACCTGTTTTTGCTACAGATTTTAATATGATCTCTTCATCTAAAGGCTTAATTGTGTGAATATTAATTACTTCTACAGAAATACCTTCTGCTTCTAACTGCTCTGCAGCTTGCAAAGATTCCCAAACTAAATGCCCAGTTGCAACAATAGTTACATCTGTACCTTCTGTTAACTGAATTCCTTTACCAATCTCAAAAGGTTTATCTGTTGGCATAAATACAGGCACTTTTGGTCTTCCAAAACGCAAGTAAACAGGTCCATCAAAATCTGCAATTGCAATGGTTGCTGCTTTTGTTTGGTTGTAATCACATGTATTTATTACCGTCATTCCTGGTAACATTTTCATTAAACCAATATCTTCTAATATTTGGTGTGTTGCACCGTCTTCACCTAAAGTAACTCCTGCATGCGAAGCACAAATTTTTACATTTTTACCTGAATAGGCAACAGATTGACGAATTTGATCATAAACTCTTCCGGTAGAAAAGTTTGCGAAGGTTCCTGTAAAAGGAATTTTGCCACCAATTGTTAAACCAGCTGCAATACCAATCATGTTTGCTTCTGCAATACCAATCTGGAAAAATCGCTCTGGGTTTTCTGCTATAAATTGATCCATTTTTAAAGAACCAATTAAATCAGCACATAAAGCAACTACATTTGGGTTTGTTCTTCCTAACTCAGTTAAACCGTCTCCAAAACCTGAACGTGTATCCTTTTTTTCTGTGTACGTGTATTTTTTCATTATAATATTGTAAAGTATTGTGTTGTTTAATTTTGGGTAAAAATAAACTTTTATTTATTCTAAAGAAAATAAAAGAGCTAATAGACGCAAGACTTTTTAACATAATGTAACAAAGTGCTAAAAATTATATTTTGTCTTGTTAAATAGATTGTTTTTATAAAGCCATTAACTCTTTGTAAAGCTTATGAACAGGCAAACCAGCTACATTAAAATAACTTCCTTCTATTTTGTCTATACCAATAAATCCAATCCATTCTTGAATGCCGTATGCACCTGCTTTATCAAATGGTTTGTAATTGTTAATATAATAATGAATCTCATCATCAGAAAGTTCTTTAAATGTAACCATTGTAATGTCGCTAATAATTTTTTGAAAAGTGTTGGTTTTTATCGAGAAAGAGGTAATTACTTCATGCTTTCTGCCAGACATTGCTCTTAACATATTATAAGCATGCTTTGCATCTTTCGGTTTTCCTAATGCTTTGTCTTCTAGCCAAACAATAGTGTCTGATGTAATTAGTAAATCATTGTCATTTAAATTAAGGAATGCTTTCGATTTTAAATCTGATAAATAGTTGGTAATTTCTGCCCCTTTTAAATGGTCTGGATATGTTTCTTCAATTTCTTTTAATTGAATAGAAAAATCGATATCTAAATCCTTGAAAAATTGCTGCCTTCTTGGAGAACCAGAAGCAAGAATTACATTGTAATCTTTTAATTTTTGTTGAAGCATTGCTATATTTTTTTTAAAGAATACAAAATTAGTAATATTTTTAGTAATTATGGTCAATACCAGTCAACTCTAACTATCTTTGCCCGTTAGTTTAAATTAAAGATATACGTTAATAGATGGCAAATCATATAAAAGGACAAGAAGAAATATTACAAAAACTGAATATTACTCAGTTAAATCCTATGCAAGAGGAAGCTATTGCAACAATTAAAAAAAACACCAATACAATTCTTTTATCGCCAACAGGAACGGGTAAAACACTTGCTTTTGCTTTGCCTTTATTAGAGTTTTTAGACCCAGAAAGTAAAGAAATACAAGCGTTAATTTTAGTACCTTCAAGAGAATTAGCAATTCAAATAGAACAAGTAATTCGTTCTATGGGTTCTGGTTATAAAGTAAACGCAGTGTACGGAGGTAGACCAATGTCTAAAGATAAAATAGAATTAAAGCACGTGCCTGCAATTTTAATAGGAACTCCAGGAAGAATTTCAGACCACTTTGCAAATGAACGTTTTTCTACAGATCATATTAAAACATTAATTTTAGATGAGTTTGATAAGTCTTTAGAAGTTGGTTTTGAGTATGAAATGAGAGGGGTTATCAATCAATTAATTTCTTTAAATAAAAGAATATTAACCTCTGCAACACAGGGTGTTGAAATTCCTGATTTTGTAAGATTAGACCAACCTAATACAGTTAACTATTTAAAAGCAACAACTTCTAAGTTAGAAATTAGAACTGTTTTATCGCCAGCCAAGAATAAGTTAAACACCTTATTGCATTTATTAAATTTCTTAGGAAACAAACAAGGTATTATTTTCTGTAATCTTAAAGACAGTATTAATAATGTAAGTGCTTTTTTAGAAAGTAAAAACATTAAACATGGTTGTTTTAGTGGTGGTATGGAGCAGAAAGACAGAGAACGTTCTTTAATAAAGTTTAGAAATGGTACCAATCAACTTTTAATTGCTACAGATTTAGCGGCAAGAGGAATTGATGTGCCAGAAATGAAATATATTATTCATTACGAATTGCCAAGAGAGGTAGAGGAGTTTACACACAGAAACGGCCGAACAGCTAGGGTTTCTGCTAAAGGAACTGCCTATGTTTTAAAATGGAAAGAAGAACGTTTACCAGATTTTATTAAACATGCAGACTTAGAAAATATTTCTAAGCAAGCAGAAAGAAAGCCAGTGTTTTGGGAAACCTTATTTATTTCTGGCGGAAGAAAAGATAAAATTTCGAAAGGAGATATTGCAGGCTTGTTTATTAAACAAGGCAAGTTAACAAAAGACCAGTTAGGAGATATAGAGTTAAAACAAGATTGTGCCTTTGTTGCAGTACCAGCCACGTTAGCAGCCGATTTAGCCGAAAAATTAAATAATTCTCGTCTAAAAAAGAAAAAAGTTAGAATTTATGGGGTTTAAAAAGCCTAATAGACAGGATATTAGACATAAATGTAAAATATTTTTCGTTTTGTAGTTGTTATATCATATAAATATTCTAATTTTGCAAAATAATATTACAAATTAAATTATAACAAGATGAGTAAAGGTACAGTAAAGTTTTTCAATGAATCTAAAGGATTTGGATTTATTACAGAAGAAGGAGTTGATAAAGATCATTTCGTACACATTTCTGGATTAGTAGATGAAATCAGAGAAGGTGACCAAGTTGAATTTGACTTACAAGAAGGAAACAAAGGATTAAATGCAGTTAACGTAAAAGTTATATAATTTTATATTCAAATATTTTCAGAGAAAGCCCATCTTATAAAGTTGGGCTTTTTTCTTGCTCAAAATTTAAAATTATTATTTTGCGTAAGCTTAACTTAAAATTAGAGGTACATAGCTAGAAACCAATTTACAAGTAGCTATAATAAACCCCAATAATTCTGCATATAAAAAAGGCAATCACTATAAAGTGTTGTTACCTTTGCAAACAAAAAATATTACATGTCAAAACAGTTTTCAGATTTAGGAATCAATAAAGAATTGCAACAGAGTTTAGCAGCTTTAAAAATTGCCATTCCAACAGAAATTCAAGAAAAAGTAATTCCGGTTGTACTAAATCAAAAAGAAGATGTTGTTGCATTGGCAAAAACAGGAACTGGTAAAACAGCAGCTTTCGGATTGCCATTATTGCAACTTATTGATATAGAAAAAGAGAATATTCAGGCTGTAATTTTAGCTCCTACAAGAGAATTAGGTCAGCAAATAGCTAGTAACTTAGAAGCATTGGCAAAGCACAGCCCTAAAATTTCTATTGCTACCATTTGTGGTGGTATTCCTATTAAACCTCAGATAGACCGTTTAAAAGAAACAACACATATTATTGTTGCTACACCAGGAAGATTAGCCGATTTAGTAAAAAGAGAGGCAGTTGATATTAGAAACATCGCTTACTTTATATTAGATGAAGCAGATGAGATGGTTACTGCTTTAAAAGAGGGCTTAGATAGTATTATCAAAGAAATTCCGAAGGTTAGAAGAACCTTACTTTTTACGGCGACTATGCCAGGTGCTATTAAGCAGTTAGTTCAAAACTATATGTCTAAGCATGTAGTTCAGATAGAAGCAAATATGGCAACCGTTGGCCATCAAGGTATCGATCATCAATACGTTATTGTTGAGCCTATTGAAAAATTAGAGGTTTTATTACATTTTTTAAACTCTAAAGCAGGCCAAAGAGGTATTATTTTCTGTAAAACGAAAGCAGCAGTTAATAAGTTAGCCAAAAACTTAGCCATAAATAAATTTTCTTCGGGTGCTATTCATGGGAGCTTAACCCAAGGAATTAGAGACCGTATTATGGGGCAATTTAGAGACGCACATATTGACATTTTAGTTGCTACAGATTTAGCAGCGCGTGGAATTGACGTAAAAGATCTTTCTTATGTTGTAAATTATCATTTACCAGACACTTATGATGCTTACGTGCATAGAAGTGGTAGAACAGCTAGGGCAGGAGCAAGCGGATTGTCTTTAACAATTATTCAGAAAGAAGAGGCCCAAGATATCTCTGATTTTGAAAAAGCTTTAGACATTAGATTTGACGCTTTTAAAAAGGCAGATGCAAAAAGTATTGAAGAAAGCAACGGTTTAATTTGGGCAAATAAAATATTTAAAACAAAGCCAAATCGTGCTGTTTCAGAAGATTTTAAATCTCAGATTAAAACAATTTTTCATCATTTAACAAAAGAAGAATTGGTAGACAAGATTCTGGCAAACTATATTGCAACTGCAAAGACAGCTACAATGCCCTCAGAAATTTCAAAAAAGAAGAAAAAGAAATAGTTTATCTTACCATGAGCGAGTTAAAAACAAATGAAGAAATAGCATCTTGTATTGCTACCATTCAAAAGTTATTGGAAGATACCAATCAACTTTTTGAAATACCAGAAGCACAAAGAGTAGCTCTTTTTAAGGTTGCTGGAGAATTATCTCGTCCAAATCGTGATGAATTTCAACGCCGTAGAAAAGATGCTAAAAAGGCAGCAAAAAGAAAGCAAATAGAAAGCGACAAACATGCAAGAAAATCTACAGGTATCCGTTCTGCAAGAGAATCTGCTTTATTTGTGGCTCCTAAATTATTGGCTGCAGCTTCAATTTCAGAAGAAACACCAGAATTAGAATCGCCAAGAAACTGTTACGTTTGTAAGGCAGTATTTACAAAATTACATCATTTTTATGATACTATGTGTTCTGATTGTGGTGATTTGAATTATGCAAAACGTTTTCAAACGACAGATTTAAAAGATCAAGTAGCCGTAATTACTGGCTCTCGTTTAAAAATAGGATACCATATTACTTTAATGTTATTGCGCTCTGGTGCAACGGTTGTTGCCACAACACGTTTTCCTGCAGACTCTGCCATTCGTTTTTCTAAGGAAGAAGATTATAAAGATTGGGGAGATCGTTTGCATATACATGGCTTAGATTTAAGGCACATACCAAGTGTAGAGATTTTTTGTAATTACATCGAACAAAAATATAATAGATTAGACATTCTAATTAATAATGCCGCACAAACAGTAAGAAGACCTGCTGGTTTTTATTTCCATTTAATGGAAAATGAAAAGAAACCAATTAATCAATTACCAAAGTTAGCGCAGACTTTACTAAAAGAACATGCTTATTGTTTAGAAGAACTTTCTAGTTTAAGCGTTTCTACAGCAAAAACAAGTAAAAATAACGTGTTACCAGTTACTTGGCACGGGCCAGAACCAGGAATAGGACTAAGAAACTCTGCAGCATTATCTCAAATACCGTATAGTTTTGATAACTCTCTGCAAACAGCTGAAGTATTTCCTGAAGGTGAGTTAGATGCCGATTTACAACAGGTAGATCTAAGAAAAACAAATAGCTGGCGATTAAGATTGGGCGAAATTGAAACCACAGAAATGGTAGAAGTACAATTGGTAAATGCTGTAGCTCCTTTTGTATTGTGCAACCGGTTGTCTAATTTAATGATGAAAGAGAATACCGGTAAAAAACACATTATAAATGTTACTGCCATGGAAGGTAAGTTTCACCGATTTAAAAAGGTAGACAGGCATCCACATACAAATATGGCAAAAGCTGCCTTAAATATGCTTACACATACGTCTGCATCTACTTTTGCAAAGTCTGGTATTTATATGAATGCCGTAGATACTGGCTGGGTTACAGATGAAGATCCTGCAGAACTGTCTAAAAAGAAAGAAGAAGTACATGATTTTCAGCCGCCATTAGATATTGTAGATGGTGCTGCTAGAGTTATGGATCCTTTAATTGACGGAATCAATACGGGTAAACATTGGTGTGGTAAGTTTTTGAAAGATTACTTTCCTATTGATTGGTAAGTTTAAAATTTATTATTTTTTTACGCATATTTTATTTTTGACATTGAAAATGTATACTTAATGAAATTCAAAAAAAATATACTTTCTATTATTTTTTTATGGAGTGCTTTTCTTTTAAACGCTCAATTAAAGTACCCGAAAACAAAGAAAAATGCGGTAATTGATATTTATCATAATATAGAAATTATAGATAATTATCAATGGTTAGAAAACACCAACAATCCAGAAGTAGATAATTGGGTAAAATTGCAAAATAAAATTTCTTTAAAATATCTAGTACTAAGGGCGCTAGGAAGAAGATGAAATCTTATGCTTGGGGCCAAATGGAGTATGATTCTTATACTGCTAATAAGAAAGATCAAAAATATTACTACAAGTTAATGTTTCCTGGTCGAAACTCACCATTAAGTATTTATTATACAAAAGGTAATAAGAAAAGCTATCAGAAATTAATAGGGCCTAACTCTATTTCTACTAAAGATCGTATCATTTTTACTCATTTAGATCCCTCTTATGATGATCGGTTTTTAGCATACCAATACAATAGAAATGGAAGTGATTGGAAAGAAATTAGAATTGTTGGTATTAAAAGAAGGCACTTTTTTAAAGAAGTGCTAACAGAAGTAGTATCGCCACAAATTAATTGGTACAAACAGGGTTTTTTCTACATAAAAAATAAATTTAATGCAAAAAAAGTAAGTAGAACTTTTCCAGAATTAATGTATCATAAACTAGATACAGAACAAAAAGAAGACTTTAAAATTTTTAATGTTGATACGAAGGATGAATACTTAAGCCTCTATGGTGTTGGAGAACAAAGTTTATATATTCTGAAAAAATCTGATAATTCTAAAAATAATTATAGCCATTATTATTTAAGGCCAGATGAAAATATAAAAAAATTTATGCCTTTATTTAAAGATATAAAATATGATATGAGTGTTTATCTTTTTAAAAATGACACGATACTAGCGAGTACTAAAATAAAAAATAAAAGATATGTTATAAAATTTCCTATTAATGAACCTTCAAAATGGCAATTAGTAACGCCTTCATACAAGGGTGCTGTATTTACAGATGCTATTTTAGCAGATAAAAAAATTGTCACTTCATTTCAGATGGAAAACTCCTTATTATTAACAGTTACTAATTTTGAAGGAATAGTTCTTGGAGAGGCAGTTACCCCAGAAGGATTAGCTGTTAGTAGTTTATATTATGACAAGGAAAAGAAAGAATTAACATTTAAATTATCTTCTTATACAATGCCATCTGTTACTTGTAAGCTAAATTTAGCTACCTATAAATTTTCTTATTTAGGAAAAAAATCAGTTGCTTTTGATTCTTCTAAATATAAATTTATGAGAACAAAATTTGTCTCGCATGATGGTGTAAAAGTTCCCATATTTATCGTTTATAAAGATTCGATACCTAAAAACGGTACAACTCCTTTTCTCTTAAAAACTTACGGGGGTTATGGGGTAATAGCAAAACCATCTTTTAACCCTGGTGTTATTTCATTTATAGAAAATGGTGGTGCATTTGCTTATGTTCATATTAGAGGTGGTGGAGAATTTGGTTATAAATGGTGGCAAGCTGGAAAAAATTTAAATAAGAGAAACGGTATTTTAGATTTCACGAGTGCTGCAGAATATTTAATTGAAGAAGGGTATACAAAACCTAAAAAAATTGGTATAACAGGAAGCTCACATGGGGGCTTAATTACTGCAGCTGCCATGATTGAGAGGCCAGATTTGTTTGGTGCTGCCGTGATAGATGTAGGTCTTTTAGATGTTTTACGATTTGAGCAGTCGGAAGTAGGTGCATATTTTACAAATACTAGTGAATTTGGTACCGTTAAAAATGAGGAAGAATTTAAAAACATAAAATCTTATTCACCTTTGCATAATATTAAAGATTCTGTAAACTATCCTTCAACATTAATTATAACTGGAAGCAATGATTCTAGAGTACCACCTTATCATTCTTATAAGTTTGGTGCTAAATTACAGAATCGTTCAAATCAGAAAAACCCTATTCTATTATGGACACAAAAAAATGAGGGGCATTATGGCGCAAGTCAGTATAATAGTTATGTTGAGGAATTGACTTTTATTTATACTTTTTTAAGCAGAGAACTGAATAAAAATGAATAATATAAACTAAAACTTAATTCCTCAAGTTTTAAAAATACTACTATTTTCTTACTGAAATAGGTTTTAACTTTATTAGCCCCATAAAGTCTAAAACCTTTATAACTAAATATGTAACGTCTATTTCATGCCATTTTACACCAAAATTAGCGCTGGTTGCGTGTTTGTGGTGGTTGTTATGGTACCCTTCTCCCATCATTAAAAAATCGAAGTGAAAGAGGTTTTTACTAGTGTTTTTCATTTTATAATTTACATACCCAAAAATATGGCCGAACCAATTGATAATTACACCATGTATTGGTGCCATTAAGAGTGCTATTGGTAACAAGGCCCATTGCCATAATGCAGTAGTAAAATAGGCGAAAAAGGTAATGTAAAAAGTAATCCAAAGGAGTCTAGAAAAACGAGAACTTGCAAAGGCATCAAAGCTTTTCCATTGTGGTATATTTTTTGTGAATTTTTTATCAACCACAATATTTTGATCATTAATATCTTGATATGTGCTTTTTGTTCTCCACATCATTGCAAATAAATTAGCATCATGAGACGGAGAATGTGGATCTTTTTCTGTGTCCGTATATGCGTGGTGCATTCGGTGCATAATACCGTAACCGTATGCACTTAAATAGCTAGAACCCTGAAAAAACCAAGTTAAAACAAAACTAATACGTTCCATAGTTTTAGACATTGTAAAAACCTGATGTGCTGCATATCTGTGTAAAAAGAAGGATTGAAAAAACAAACCTCCGTACCAAAGCGCCAAAACAAATAGTATTATAATCATCTTTTTTTTGTACAAAGATAATTTGATATTCAGTACAAAACAATGAACCTAAATCAATAAATACAGAGTTACAATCTTTTTCTTATTCTGCTTAAAGCTTGCGCAGTTACCCCAATATAAGAACTAATATATTTTAAAGGAATTACTTTTATAAGTTCTGGTCTTTCTTTAAATAGCTTCATGTAACGCTCTTCTGCAGAAAGGTTTAGTAAATTTTGTTCTCTTTTAGATTTAATTAAAAAAAGACGTTCTGCCGTTAATCTTCCAATTAAATTTCCAATTTGTGTCGTTTTATAAACATCTTGCAAATCTTTATATGAGATGCTTAAAAGGCTAGTTTCTGTAAGTGTTTGTAGTTGATATAAAGATGGTCTTTGTGTAAGAAAAGAATCATAAGCACTTATAAATTGGTTTTTAAAACTAAAACCAAATGTAATTTCTTTTTCAGGATTTTCTTTTGGAATAAACAAACGTACAACGCCAGATTCAATAAAAGAAATATGATTTTCTATTTGATTAACTTTTAAAAAAATAGTTTTCTTAGCAAGGGTGCGTCGTTGTAATTTAGATTTAAAAAAGTCCCAATCTTCCGCAGATATGGTTGCTATTTGATCGATATATGCTTTTATTTGTTCCAAAGTTTATTGTTAGGGTATCTTATATGTAAAGATAAGGCTCTTAAATGAAAATTTAGATGGTAGTGAAGTAGTAAGTTTATAAAATAACAATATTAAGAATTAGTACTATATAAAATTAAAAATACACCCATCATAATTCCGGCTAAAGGAACTAATTTTTTACGTTTATTTTTTTCTTTGAATACCAAACCTCCAATGACTACTGCAATTAATAACTGACTTCTTTTTATGGCAGATAAAAGCATTATTAATGCATCTGGGTCTTGTAGTGCTTTAAAATAAAAATAATCTGCTGCTTGTAATAAAACACCCACAGCAACAATTGTCCAACGAAATTTAAAAGCTTTTCTTTTGGCTGCATGCGGAAACCAAGTAATAGCTAAAATAATTATTAAAATTAATACGGTATACCAACAAAACCAAAAGAGTAAAGTTTGCGGATTTAAAGCCAAGCTTTGAATTAAAAACTTATCATACAACCCACTAGAAGCCCCTAAAAAAGTAGCGCCAATAATAGCAAATATCCATTTATTTCGTCTAAAATGAATGCCTTCTTTCTTTCCTACTTTAGAATATAATAGGACAGAAAAAATAATAAGAAAGAAACCTAACCACTGCAAAAGGGTGGGTTCTTCTTTATAAATTAAAATAGCACCAATAAACGTAAAAAAGGGCCCTGCAGAACGTATAGGAGCCACAATAGTTAGCGGTAAGTGTTTTAAAGCTTGATATGCCAATACCCAAGAGGCCGCCATTATTATAGATTTTATGAAAATAAAACCATGTGTGTCCCAAGGAATAGGGGTAATGTAAAAACCTATTTCTTTTGTGAATTCAGGAAAATAAAAAGAGGTTATAAATAATGGTAATAAAAGTAAAAATCCTGAACTAATTGTTCCTAGTAAAACAGGAAACACCTCATTGCCTTGCACTGCATGTTTTTTACACAAATTATGTAATCCTAAAAAAAGAGCAGCCAAAAGGCCTAAATATATCCACATGGCGCGAATATAGTTTTTTAAGCGATTCTGTAATTATTAATTGCTTTGTTTTTTATACTTTAGCTGAATAAATAGGCTTAATAGATATATAATGGAATTAACAGCATACATAATCATAGCACTAAAAATTATTATTAGTTTAAGTATTTTAACTGTTTGGCTTTTGCAGGCGCATAAACCTACGAAATGGAGAGGAGGTGCCAATACAGAATCTCTTATTAAAGAATTTGAAGCATACGGTTTGTCAAGACAATTTTGTTATTTTATTGGTTTCTTAAAGATAAGTTTAGCTATTATTTTATTGGCTTCTATAAAATTTGAGTTTTTAACTTTAATTGGAAGTGCAGGATTAGCTATTTTATTAGTGGGTTCTTTAATAATGCACATAAAAGTAAAAGATCCTTTGTATAAATCTTTTCCTGCATTTTTATTTATTATTTTAAATTTATTAATTATTTACAATGCGCTTTAGAAGTATTTGTAAAAAGTATAATACGCTATATATAAATTTAAAACTGCGAAAATAAACGAGGGAAAAGATTGAATGAAATTATCTCTAATTTTTATTCTTACAATAAACCCTGAAAGCATTAACAAGGCTAAGCCAGAAGAGGCTAGAAAAAGTAATAGAGGGCTAATTAAAAGACCTACTAACAAGCCTAATGAACCTATTAGTTGCAAAAAACCAGTTAGTTTTCTGAAATTAGGCAACCCATATCTTTCAAATTCTAAAATGATAAATTTTGAATAAAAGCACTGTATTCCGAAGTAAACAAAGGCTATACTTGATACTAAAGTTAAAAATATAAGTAAATTCAAAAGTTTCTTTTAAAGTTAAAATTAATCTTCTAACATAGTAGCAAGGTAACAAGAACTTACTTGTTTTACTAAGCTAATTCATAAAAAGTAAGAATATTAAACACAAAATTTATTTTAAAAGTATTGTTATTTAGAGTATTACCAAATAAATGGTACTATTCTAAAATACTGCTGCAATACTTTGAATATACTTAAAAATATTATTGATGAAAAGCGGCATTATGTGCCAATTCTCCTGAACAATTTTTACATTTCCCAGCAGTATCTCCTCCTTTTACGCATCCATTAGAACATGTATAGTGATATTGCCCTGCATAATTTGGGCCGGGTTGCGTTGCAGGGGCCGGGATATTTGAAATTGGAATAGTTGGCGGTGCTACTGGAGAAAAACCTGCCTTGCTTTTATTGGCAGTTGTATTATGAAAAGCTTGGTTGTGAGATAATATTGAAAAACAAACAGGGCAGCTTCCTTGCGCGCCAGAGGTTCCTCCTTTACACTTCTTAGGGCATATATAATGCGCTACCGCTATTTTTGTAGGAGTCTTATCATTTGAGGTAACAACTTTAGGTTGCGCTAGTTTTTTTTGTGGTTTCTCATTGCAAGAATACATGCAAAAAGCAAACAATGTAAGGGCTAATAATATTTTTTTCATAGCCAAATATATAAAAAAAGTCTTGTTTGGTTCTGTTAAGCTACATTATTTGTGAAAATAAAGCACTAATTTTATTCAAAGGTATGTCGTTTTTCATCCGTAGACGAGGCACTTAGTAAATTATTAAATGTTCTCATTAAATCAAAATCTTGCGTAATACCGCTAGAAATTCGAATACCAGCAACACCTGTTTCTAAAATACTTGCAATATCTTTTGTAGCAATTCCGCCAGCACAAAGAATTGGTGTTTCTGTTTTTAAAGCTTCAATAATTGCGGTAAGCCCGTTTAATCCTAAAACCTTAATATCAGAAGTTTCAAGTGCTTTAAAAGGACTTAAACTTATATAATCTACTTGCTTTTCAAGAAGTAACTCACAGTTTTTTAATGTATTGGCACTTGCACCAATAATTTGCCAAGTGTATAAATATTTTCTAGCTTCAATAGGGCAAACCGTTGTTTTACTTATATGCACGCCGTCTGCTTTTACCTGTTTTGCAATCTTATAATCGTTATTTATAAGCAGTCTTGTTTGAAAATAAGATGTTATTTCTCTCGCTTCGGTAGCTAATTTTAAATATTTTTTTTCAGAAACATTTTGTAAACGTAATTCTACTAATTCTGCACCTGCAGAGCATGCTTTTTGAATATTTTCTATATGCTCTTTTGGAGAGTTTCCTTGAGAAATGTAATGTAATTTAGGTATCATTAATTCTTTATTAGGTTAAGAAAGGTAATAGCAATAATTAATAGAACTGTTACAATGCAACTGTTTTAGAATATTGCATAATATTAGTTTCTAAGCGCTTTATCATTGGGTTTGTTTTTTCTGAATACACTACATATTGACACTTATGAATACTTTGAGTAATAGCCATAAGATCTGTATAGGTAACGCTTTTAGATAAAAAAGCGGCATCTTCTATATTTAATATTTTTAGTTGTGTCATGTTTAAGCCTTCAGATAAAAGTAGTTTACAAACCGTTCTAGGAGTGGCAATAAGAATGTCTACTCCTTCAAAAATTTCTGAAGTTAGTACTTCAATATGAAACTTATCGTCACAAGTATACACGCGTAAAGAAGTATGTCTTGTGTATTTTAAAATAGCTTCATCTAATGCAAAGGCGCGTTCTCTGTTTTCTACTAAAATAATTGCTCTTGGTGCAACACCTACTTCTTCACATTTTAGTTTTTGTAAAGTAGTTAAAATCATAGCAGTGGTTTTACCACTGCCTTCTGGTGCTGTGCAATACACGTTTGCACCACTCTTTATTAGTGGAATACTTTTACTTTGAAATGGAGTAGGTGAAGTTATTTCAAAAAAAGCGAGTTTCTCTTTAATATCGGCATGTAATTTTTTAAAAGGCATAAGAAATAAAGCGCTATTATTGGGTTGATTTTACTGAATTATAGGGGCAAATATACAATTAAAAAGAGTTTGGTATTCTTAAGGAGCAGGAAACTCAAAAAAAAGCAACTAATTTTTAACTTTATAAGCTAGCCAAGGCATACTTTGTTAGCAGTTCTAGTGAAACATGTTTTAAAGCAAGCTCATGCGTAGCCTTTAAATCAACTAATGGGGCCGCATTGGCTTTTTCGGCCTGCTTCCACCTAGATACACATAGGCACCATTTATCACCTGGCTTTAAGCCTGGGAAGTTCCAATGCGGAATAGGTGTTATGAGATCATTTCCTTTAGAACGAGAATAGTCTAAAAAAACAGAAGTAACAATTGCACAGACTACATGCGTGCCAAAATCATCTGGGGTTGTATTGCAAAAACCATCACGCAAATAGCCCGTCATAAGATTACATGAACAACTTTCTAATGGGGTTCCTAAAACATTTAACACCGGTTTTGTATTGGTCATTTAAGTTGTTTTTTATCGAAGTACAAAAGTACTGCTATTGTTGTAAATATATTACTTAATAGAGCGTAGGTATATTTTAAAAAGATTATATGTTTTATTTACTATTAAAACCTCCAAGAAAATTCTATGTTTAGCCCAGTATCTTTTTTAGAATAAAGAGAAATAATTCCTTTATTTTTAGTTACAAATTTTTTAACAATAGCAAGCCCTATTCCGTTGCTTTCTAGATCTTTATTCACCTTTAATTGATTAAACATTTTAAAGACGCTCTTATGATATTTAGCATTGATACCAGGACCATTGTCACTTACAGAAAATACATACTCTTTAAAAAGCTTGGTAATTGAAATATTAATTATTGCGCACTCTTTATCATTGTGCTTAATAGCGTTACTAATTAAATTTTGAAATACATGTTCTAATTCTATTCTATTCTATTGGCATAGATTTCTATGTTTTCTTTTGGAGAATTAATAATACTTTCATTCTTAAAATCTAAAAGATCTATAACGGTTGCTAATAAATCATTTAAAAAAAAGAATTCCTTCATTTTACTATTCTTACCTGTTTTAGAATATATTAAGAGGCCGTTAATTAAAGCACCCATATTAGAAGTTACATTTTGTAATAAACTTAAGTGCTGTTTTGTTTCTTTCTTTAATGTAGTTTTAAGGTCTTCTTGAATAAAAGATGTTAAAGCGTGCACGGCAATAAGTGGCGATTTTAAATCATGAGATACAATATGATTAAAATCGTCTAACTCTTCATTTGCAGCTATTAAAAGGTTTAAATTATTTTCTAATGCTAAATTAGTTGAAGTTAGTTCTTTAGACCTTACAAAAATTTCTTCTTTTTGTCTTATTACTAATTTATTAAATTCTTCTTTTTTTCTATATGATTTTGAAAAACGCCTCATTAAAAGCACAGAAAGTAGGAAGAAAAGAACTACATAACCAAAATTTATATACATTAAGAAAATATTATCTTGGTTTAAAAAAAAGAAAAGATGCGCGCAGAAAATACCAGAGCCTAAAACCATAATAGAACTAATTAAAATAGTATCATGTCTTTCTTTAAGCTTCGTTTTTAGAGTTAAATATGTCAGAAAAAAATAACTAAGTAGCATAAAGCTTAAAAAGAGTACAAGTATTTTTGTTAAATACAGCTCATTTAGAAAAGTAGTAAGTATCACAAGGAAACTAAAAATTATAACAATTAATTTTACGTATAACTTAGGAATAAATCTAGAAAATATAGTATTAAAAAAAAGATTTAAAGACGCACCTGATAAAAACATAGCTATGTATTCAACCTTCATTAAAAACAACCAACTAAGAGACATAAAAGAAATTGCTAAAGGTGCATACTTATCGCTTAGGGTCCAATAAGATATAGAGAGACAGAGTATAGAAAAGTAGAATACAGCACTATCTTTATTCCAATAAAATAGAAAAAATAATAAGCAGATAACTCCAATAAAACCAATACAGCCAATTAAAAGTATGTCTGCAATAATTAATTTGGTCTGTATATTCATTAAATATTTACTAGTAGCTAATATTAAAGGTTTACTAAAACCACCTTCATTATGATAAAAGTTAGATGCTTGAATAACAATCTCAAAAACTGTTTCATTAGTGTTTAAAGGAATAATTTGAGAAAATTCTCTATTTTGTGTGGTTTCTTTTGAAACACCAACTTTTCCGATTTCTGAAATTAAGTTTCCATTTATCCATAATTTTGATGCTGAATAGACTTTTGGTATTTGTAAAGAAACACGAGGTCTTTTCTTTGGTAGAATTATCTTTAGCCTATAGGTTGCGTATCCAAAAGAGGGGAGTTGTGCTGTAGTAGAAAGATTTATGTTTGTCCAACTTTCAAGAGATGTAAGAGCAATAGGTGTGCTTTCTGAAAAATTTCCTGGTAAAATTAACTTATTCCAATAAAATGACCAGCCGTTGTCTAGGGTAATCGTGGTTGTTTTATTAAATTGTGTTTTTTGTAGGTCTATTATCGAAATATTGTTTTGTTTTTGGGGAACAACACTAAACAGTTCATGACATGAAAATGACACAATGATTATTAAACAACAAATAAATTTTAAACGTTGTTTCATGAACAATTTGTTCATTGAAGAGTATTTTAATTTGGAGGGGTAGATCATAATTAAAGAAGCAATATAGTTATAATACCTTGCAAAGTGGTGCTAACATGTATTTTATTTTTAAGACACAGTATTTTACTGTTTATTCTATAAAAATATTTGCAAATTAATTTAAAGAACAGGTTACAGAAATAAGTGGTATTTTTTAATAATAATTGGAAGTACTAATTTTTATTTTACTATTATTATAAAATTATAATTAGTGCTTATATACTATCATTTAGTTACTTTTTGAAGTACAATTAAAATTATACCAGTTTTTTTTGATTCCTTTACTCGTAGATAGAAGAGGCGGAGTAAATGGGCCTTTACTTCAGCGACAAAAGTATTTGAGATGAATAAGTGTGTTTTATGCGCACTCAATAGGTTCCTAACTAAAAAAGTTAGTATTTTAATTTAAATGAAAAAAAAAAAGCTCACAATTATAATTTAATATTAAAATTCATCTATAAGTAGAAACACTTTAACCTATTATATTATAATTTAGCTCAAATTAAAACCAATAAATTGATAAAGCAATATTTAGAAGAAGCAATACGAGAACTTGTTAATGGACATTCAAAAAAACGACATCCTTTTCGATATTTTGTCTTGGCCACAAATGAAAATGGCAAACCAAGGCAGCGCACGGTTGTATTACGAAAAACATTATTAGATTCTAGTCTGGTGATTTATACCGACAAAAGAACTCAAAAAATAAAAGATATTGAAAATAATTCTGAATTTAGTGCGTTATTTTATGATTCTAAAAAGCTTTTGCAAATACGAGTCGAAGGTAAAGCCGAATTAATGACAGATAAAGAACAAATTGCAGACTATTGGCACACAGTGCAGGCGTCTTCCAGAAAAGACTATACCACGAATATATCACCTGGCACCCCAATAAAAAATCCTGATAATGTAGATTATGTATTAAATGAAAACTATTTCTGTCCTGTCAAACTTGTACCTAATACAATTGAATATCTATGTTTAAAACGTCCTAATCATTTAAGAGTTTTATTTTCTAGAACTAATGCTGGTTGGTCTGGTGAATTTTTAGTCCCCTAATTTTTTGAAAAATATTGGATTATGGCCACACAGGAATATAAAAAGAGTTTGTTTTGAATTAGATACACCTATTCATAGACTAGATAAATTAAAAATATACTATAATGTTCTACATTATGCTACTTTACTTTTGTAAAAAGCTCTTATAAAACTAAACCTCCTTAATTTTTTCTTCTAAAAAGTTTCTTTTAAAATATGTAATGGAATACGCTTTGTCCGAAACAATGAAAGGAGTGAAATGTTAATGTGTATGGAATGGATGGAAAAATAAAACAAATTATATGCTTGCCATAATATTCAACTTTAAGATTAGATTGTATTTAAAAACACATTAAAGTTAGATCTCAGAATTCTCCACAAAAAAAATTATCTGCTGAATAAAAAGTTTTACGAACGATTTAAATTTTGTTTTAAATATGTTTTGTATTCATAAGCGCATATAATTTACTAAAACCGCAAAATAACAGAATAGTTTACGGTAATAATGAATCAATATGAATATATATTTAGATTTGTAGCATAAATATGAATTTAAATAATTACAAATGGTAAAAATAGTATATGTAGGTTTTGGAATTGTATCACAAGGATTAGCCGAAATTATCTTAAGAAATAATTCGGTATTACCGCTGGCTAAAAACCTAGAAATACAAACTGTAGGTATTTTAGATATCATTAAAGGTAGTCAAATAGATGCGAATGGAATAGATATGCAGAAAGTGCTTACAAATGCTAATAATGGTGATTATAGTTTGTTGTCAGAGAGTATAATTGACATTCCTAAAGCGATACAAGAAATTAATGCAGATATTATAATTGAGGCTAGCTTCACAAATATTAAAACAGGGCAACCAGCAATATCTCATATAGAAGCTGCACTAAATTCAGGTAAACATGTTGTTACTACTAATAAAGGTCCTTTTGCTGTAGGGTATGAACACATCTTTAATTTGGCTAAACTAAAGAGAAAAATAGTAGCAATTGAAGGAACTGTAATGAGTGGTACACCTATTATAAATGTTTTAAACAATGGTCTTTTAGGTTCAGATATTACTGCTGTAAGTGGTATTATGAACGGAACATCTAATTATATTTTATCTAAAATGGAATTAGGAATGTCTTATAATGATGCACTTTCACAGGCACAAAAACTAGGATATGCAGAGGCAGATCCTACAAGTGATGTTGAAGGATTAGACACGTTGGCTAAAGTAATGATTTTGGCAAATGTTGTTTTTGATGTGCAATTAAATCAAGAAGATATTGAAGTGAAAGGAATATCTAAAATTACACTTTCAGATGTAAAAGAAGCATCAGAAAATAATAAGAGATGGAAATTAATTGGAAGCGTTTGGAAGGATGATAAAGGTATTGTTCACGGTTCTGTTTGCCCTAAATTGATACCAATGAATGATTCATTATATGGTATTTCTGACGCTACGAATGCATTAAAAATTACTTCTAGTATTTTAGGAGATACTACAATTGTTGGAGCAGGAGCAGGAAAAATTGAAACTGGTTTTGCTTTGTACAATGATATTATATCGATAGTTAACCGTTAAACCTCAAAACATGGTAATAGATAAAAAAAACATTAGTACGGTATCTGTTTATAATAGTTATACTGGAGATAAAATCGGAACAGTTCCTCAGTCAACGAAGCAAGATGTGATGAATGCACTTGATTTAGCAAAAAGAGGAGAGGCAATCGGTAAAAAAATGCCAGCTTCAAAAAGAATGGCAATTCTTAGAAAAGCTGTAACCCTAATGGAGCGAGAATTTGATGTATTATCGAATCTCATTGCAACAGAAGGAATAAAGACAATAGTTCAGGCAAGAAAAGAAGTTACTAGAGCTTTAAATACCGTGCAACTTTCTGCAGAAGAAGCAGGAAGAATAATTGGAGCCACCATTCCGTTTAACGCAGTTCCAGGTTCAGAAGACAGAGTTGGGTACGAAGTAAAAGTACCCATTGGTATTGTTGTTGCTATTACACCTTTTAATGATCCTTTAAACTTAATTTGTCACAAGCTAGGACCCGCAATTGCGGCAGGAAATCCTGTTATATTAAAACCAAGTGATTATACTCCTTTAGTAGCCATTAAGTTTGGAGAAATTCTTTCTGAAGCTGGCTTACCAAAAGAAATGTTAAGTATTGTTACAGGTTCTCCAGAATATTTTGGTGATGCGCTCATTAGCGATGATAGAATAAGATTGATAAGTTTTACGGGCGGAGTAGAGGCAGCAAAGGTTATCCAGAGAAAAGCAGGTCTAAAGAAAATAGTGATGGAATTGGGTTCCAATTCACCTGTAATCGTTTTGTCTGATGCTGATTTAGAGGACGCTGTTCAATCTTGTGTTTCAGGAGCCTTTTTTGCAAGTGGACAAAATTGTGTTGGTGTAAAACGAATTTTTGTAGAAGAGACTATCTACGATTCATTTTTAAATAATTTTTCTCAATTAACGGCTACTTTAAAAATGGGATCACCATTATTAGAAGGTGTTGAAATTGGACCAATTATTAGCAAAGAATCATTGCATCAAATAGACCTGTTTGTTGCTGAAAGCGCAGCGCATGGAGCAAAAATAATTAGTGGAGGAAAAGCAATTGGAAATTGTTATGTACCTACCATTTTAGAGGCTGACTGTAACAATGATATTGCCAATTGCAAAGAAGTTTTTGGACCTGTAGTAACGATTTCAAAAATAAAAAATTTAGAAGAAGCGATAGTATGCTGTAATAAATCTCCTTTTGGTTTGCATACTGCAATTTTTACGAATGATATTAATAATGCACATAAAGCAATTAATGAACTAGAGTGCGCTGGTGTAATGATTAACGATTCTACAGATTATAGAATAGATGCGATGCCTTTTGGCGGCATTAAAAGCAGCGGAATAGGCAGAGAAGGAGTAAAATCTGCTATTGAAGCGATGTCTGAAACCAAAGTTGTTTGTTTCAAATTAAAAATATAAAAATAATTTATTTTTTTCAACTAGCAAGTTTAAGAGAGAAGATCTAATCAATATTTTAATTAGATTTTCTCTTTTATTCATGATCTAAATAAATAGGAAACAATGGGTTTTGTGAAAAATCGTAAATTAAAGAAGTTTCTAAACTTTTTACATAATCTTTTGTAACATGATCCATTACAAAATCTCTTAAATGATTTTTATCTCTTACTGCAATGTAAAGCAGAAAATCAATTTGACCTGCTAAATGGTAAATATTTACAACTTCAGGTAACAAAGACATTGCATTTTTAAAATCTTCAACTTGATCTTTTGTATTCTTAGTTAATTTTATGGCAACCATTGCTTCTATATTTGTGCCAAGTTTAGAAGAATCAACAATAGCATGAAATCCGAAGAATATTTTTTTCCGTTGTAATTTACGCATTCTTTCAGAGCAGGTAGATTCTGCAATTCCAACTTCTGCAGCAATTTGCTTATTAGATAATCTAGCATTCTTCTGCAAGAGCCTTATAATTTGTTCGTCAGTTTTATCTAATTCGTTATTCGCGTAGTTTTTCCGAATAGTATCCATTTTTATAATGTTTTGTTGTTTATCTCAATGCTGAGGTATAATATTACAAAATTATATTTAATTTGAAGTAATTTGGAGGAATAAACAAAAAGTACAAATTTATAATATTTTTGTAAATTTGGGATATTTAATATGACACTGTATTGTAGCTATGATTATTATTTCAATAAAAATGTATTATAATTTATATTATGTTAAGTAGGTTTTTTGAAGTGGATAGAAATCTATCATATTATATAACATAGCTTCCACGCTTTTCGTTTTAGTTCTAACTCTATTACCATCTTATAGAGCATAAATAAATATTTTACATCGCCCAATCCGTTCTTGAAATTATATCTAAGGTGCAAAAAATAAGATAACAAATAAACAAAATGGTAAAACTTAAGTACTCTTAAAATATATAAAGTAAATGCTAAATAAGCCTATAACTCAAAAAAATAGTGTTTTTTGTAAAGAAAAGGAAATCTTAAATAGATTTTATACCTAAAGAACTACTTTAGCTTCATGAAAATTAGGCAAAAATCTGAGTTTGAGTTTATTGTTATAATGGCGGCATTAATGTCTCTAGTATCTTTAGCAATAGACGCTTTGCTGCCAGCTATGTCAAATATTGGTGCAACTATTGGTATTACAGATGCTACCAATAACCAACTGTTAATTACAATGATTTTCTTAGGATTAGGGTTTGGACAATTAATTTCTGGTCCTTTATCTGATAGTTATGGCAGAAAACCAGTTATTTATATTGGTTTTATAGTTTTCGCTTTTGCTAGTTTGATATGTGTTTTTTCTAAAAATTTAGAAATGATGATTGTTGGAAGAGTATTGCAAGGAATTGGTCTCTCTGCGCCTAGGACTATTAGTATTGCAATGATTAGAGATCGTTTTAGTGGTAATTATATGGCGAAGGTAATGTCTTTTGTGGTTGCTATTTTTATACTTGTACCTGTAGTAGCGCCAGCATTGGGTAAAATTTTATTAGATTTATATGGATGGCAATCTATCTTTTATAGTCAATTACTACTTGGTTTAATTGTAATGTTATGGCTTTGGAAAAGACAACCAGAAACCTTAAAGCCAGAGAATAATAGACCTTTTAAATTCAAATTACTAGTTAAAGGTTTAAAAGAATTTTTAAAACATAAAAATGCAGTAATTTTTACATTTTTCTCGGGTTTTATTACCGGTTCTTTTCTGGTTTATTTAAGTGCAAGTCAATTAATATTTGAACAACAATATGGTTTAAAAGAAGAGTTTCCTTTTATTTTTGCAGGCCTTGCGCTTGGTATTGGTGTAGCTACTTTTTTAAACGGAACCTTTGTAGTAAGATTAGGCATGTTTAAATTGGTAAGTATTTTCACCGTTCTTTTTACGCTAATTCCTCTAGTATATATCTATCTATATGCAGGCGAAACAAACCCAAGTATATATGTATTAGTAACTTTTTTTATGTTGCAGTTTTTTGCAATTGCATTTTTATTTGGAAATACGAGAGCTTTAGCTATGGAGCCAATTGGTCATATCGCAGGAATTGGATCCGCAATTAATGGTTTTGTTTCTACAATTATGTCGGTACCTATTGCAACATATATCGGTAGTTTTATAAACACAACCGCTTTGCCTCTATTTATTGGTTTTTTTGTCTGTGGTGTAATGGCTTTATTATTAATTCAGTATTTAAATTTTTCTAACAAGAAAAAAATATCTTAAAAAATATTTTATTAGATTTTGTAATGACTTTAGACATAATTTTTGAAGACCAATTTATTATTTGTGTAAACAAACCAAATAACATGTTAGTGCACCACGCCCATCATTCTAGAAATGTTGCTGAAGAAACTTCTCTGCTACAATTAATTCTAGCAGAAAAAGGTGTAAAAGTGTATCCTATTCATCGTTTAGATAGAAAAACTTCAGGAATTATTTTACTCGCAAAAGAAACTACAAATGTTTCTAGATTTCAAGAATTATTTACAAACAACAAAATAGAAAAAACGTATTACGGCGTTGTAAGAGGTTTTTCACCAGAAAGTAAAATAATAGACTCTCCTGTTAAAGGGCGTGATGCACATGTGCACAAAGAGGCTCTAACACACTTAAAAACACTTGAGCAAATTGTTTTAGATATTCCTGTAAAACCTTATGATTCTTCTCGTTATAGCTTTGTAGAAATGAAACCTAAGACAGGCAGAATGCATCAATTAAGAGTGCACACCAGTAAAATTAGTCATCCTTTAATTGGAGACATAAAATATGGTGATAAAAATCATGATGTAATGTTTGATGAAAACTTTGGATGGAAAAACATGTTTCTACACGCCGGTACACTTGATTTTAAACATCCTTTTACTGAGGAAAATTTAACTTTAAAAGCAAAATTTCCTAGAGACTGGTATTCTTTATTCGAGAAATTCTCTTGGGTGAATCCTTTATAATTTATTTAGGCATAATAAATTTTATTGATCAATAGAATCAGATCTAAACCCGATTAATTCTCCATCTTCAAAATTAGGGGATACTTCTATAGGGTTGCAACAAACCTCACAATCTTCTATATAGGTTTGCGCTCTAATGCTTGCGTCTAGAATCATAGAAATTTCTTCCCAGCAATGGGGACATTGAAAAAAATGCTCCTGTTCCATTATTTAAGCTATTATTTTTAAAACAAGTTTGCCATTTTTGTCCCCAGAAAAAAGCCTATTGTATGTTTCTTGAAAGTTCTCTATACCCTCGTAAATATCTTCTCTAGATTTTAATTTACCCTCTTTTAACCAAATTCCCATTTGTTTAGCAGCAGTTCCAAAATCTTTTGTATAATCCATTACAACCATACCTTGCATTGAAGATCTTGTAACTAATAAAGATAAATAATTACTTGGTCCGTTAATCTTATTTTTGTTATTGTATTGAGAAATGGCACCACAAACAACTACTTTTGCATGCATTCTTAACTTGCTTAAAGCGGCATCTAAAATTACACCACCAACATTATCAAAAAACACATCTATCCCTTTAGGACACTTCTTTTTAAGTGCAGAATAAATATTTTCATTTTTGTAATCTATTGCTTCATCAAAACCCAATTCATTCTTAAGGTAATCACATTTTTCTTGTCCGCCAGCAATTCCAATAACAGTGCACCCTTTTAATTTTGCAATTTGTCCAACAATAGAACCAACAGCACCTGCAGCTCCAGAAACCAATACAATATCTCCTTCTTTTATTTTACCAACCTCTAAGATTCCAAAATAAGCAGTCATTCCTGGCATTCCTAAAGTACCTAAGTGAATTGGCATTGGTGCTAATTTCTCATCAACTTTGTACCAACCGTCTCCGTTTGATATAGAAAATTGCTGCACTCCACCCCAGCTAGTCACACAATCTCCAATTTCAAATTTTGGATTGTTGTTATTTTCAATCACCTTTCCTATTGCCCCAGCACGCATAACGTGCTCTAGTTCTATTGGCGGAATATAAGACTTTGTGTCATTCATCCAACCGCGCATTGCAGGGTCTAAAGAAACATAATGATGCTCTATTAAGATTTCTCCCTCTTCTAGTGCAGGTATAGTTGCTGTTTCTAACGCCCAAGTATTACTATCTGGAAATCCTTTTGGTCTATTTTTTAAAATAATTTGTTTATTTTTCATGAAATTGATAATAGTGTTTAAAAATAAGAATATTTAATAGTCTAGACCCTCTTTTCTTTATTTTTTTAAATTTTATTCAAAATTGATTCGTAATACTTGCTCTGGGTAAAATTTATGTTAAATTGAATTTATACCCTAATACTTAAATAATTCATAATAATTTGGAATAAAATAGTACTATTCTTTAAAATATAAAAAAGCCTTATCAATTAAATGATAAGGCTTTTTTAATATGTTTTACTTTAAATACTACAATTCCTTAAAAATTGCATGCATCATTCTCTTTTTATCATTAATACTCTCTTCTAGAGCAATCATTGTTTCTGTTCTATTAACACCAGGAATATCATCTATCTCGTAAATAATGTCTTTTGCATCATTGGTTCCTTTTGCTCTTACTTTACAAAAAATATTATATTTACCAGCAGTTACATACGCAACAGTAACGTTAGGTATTTTTCTTAAATTCTCTATAACACTCTGCGTCATAGACGTTTTCTCTAAATAAACACCTACATGTGCTATAAAAGAATAGCCCATTTTTTCGTAATTTAATGAAAGTGTAGAACCTTGAATAATTCCCTCATCTTCCATCTTTTTAACACGAACATGAATTGTACCCGCAGACACTAAAAGTTGTTTTGCAATATCTGTAAATGGTGTTCTTGCATTCTCAATTAAGATGTCTAAAATTTGATGGTCAATTTCGTCTAAGATAAACTTTTTCATAATTTGTATAATATTCAATTATTAATGCAAATCTATGATTTTAATTTAATAAAACAACAGTAAAAATGAATAAAATCCAAAAAAATTAGCTTTCGAAAACGATTTCGCGATGTCCAAATTTACCTTTTAACGTAGTTTTGTCCATTTGTACTAAATTTGACACCAATTTGCTCTCAATAATTTCATCCTTAAATTGATAACCAATATCATTTATTGAATTTGGATATCTATGAATTACATCATAAAAAACTTTGTCATTATTAGGTATTGAAAAATAGGCCTTGTAAGAGCTAAAATTAACTGTTTTAGATATATGATAGATGCCCTGAAGAATAGAGAAAAAAGTAAATTTTCTAGAAACCTCTCGTATATAATCATCAGGATAATGGCCAGACTCTATTAATATGGTGTTAAAACCTAATTTTTGAAAATTATCTCCTGTTGCCGTTGGATAAAATTCATCGGTATATCTACCAACATGGTTTGGTATTACTTCTTGCAACATATTATTCATTGCAATAATAATATTCATCGTTTCTTTTCTGCCTTTTGTTAACGCTCTTGTTTCCTCTTCTGAAGGTGCTAAGAAAGATATGGTTGCTGGGTTTTTAGTGTGTTCTACATTAAAAATAGTTCTTTGATCATGCAGGTTAAAGCAAAACTGCGGATTGAACTCTTCTAGCGTCGTTCTTAAAAGGTTACTTTCTTTTGCCTTTCTATCTACTGCATCTCTGTTAAGATCAACATTGTTTGCATTAACCCTTGTATATACTTCTGCTCCATCAGGATTTAACATGGGTATAAAAAGAAGTGTACAAGACTCTAGAATTGTTTTTATTTCAATTTCATTTGAATTTAGTAAACAATTAAAAAGGTCAAATAATGCTTTTGTTCCAGTACTTTCGTTTCCGTGCATTTGAGACCATAATAAAAGTCTCTTTTCTCCTGATCCAATTTTAAGTGTATATATAGGTATTCCTTTTTCTGAAGTTCCCAACTCAGCTAGTTGAAAAGCATCTTCAAATTTTTTAAATAAATCTTTTATGTCTTTAAAGCGAATCCATTTTCCTAAAAGAGAAGTTTCTTTTTCTTGTTTGTAAATGGTCTCTAAAAAATCAATGGCTAATAAATTCATAAGTAGTGGCTATGTAATCTTTGGTAAAAATAATAGAATCACATTTGTAATCAAACTAAAATGTTACAAATGTAAATTTCATAAATGTTACTTTTGTAAACAGGAAAAACAGAACTCAATATTACTTTTGTAAACATTAAATTGATTTTCATTTACGGTATTGCATAACAAGTATTTATCTCATAAGAAAATACTATTAAAAACACTTAATTAGTTATATTTTAATTGATTATAGTGTTTACTAAAAGTATTACTTTAATAATAATTAACACTTTTTTAATTTAATTAAGATTTAGCAGTACTATTAAAAGGATAAGTTTTACATTTGTAAAACCCTAAATTGTTACAATGATAAACAGTGAAGATTTTATAAATAGATTAAAGAAAATGATGAAACACCATCAGCTTTCGGCATCTGTGTTCGCAGATAAGGTAGGTGTTCAGCGTTCTAGTATCTCCCATATTCTTTCAGGAAGAAATAAACCAAGCTTAGATTTTATTCTAAAAGTGACTTCAGAATTTAAAGATGTTGATATAAAATGGCTATTAAACGGAATTGGGGTTTTTCCTATTACTGAAGTTTCAAGAGAAAATAGCATTGCCTCTACTCCATCTTTATTTAATTCAGAAAATAGTTTATCTAACAAAAAAATACAACGAATTGTTGTTTTTTATGCTGATGGTACTTTTGAGGAATATCAGAAATAAGAATAAAAGAAAGCTTAAAACAGCGTATACTTTTTAAATTACTGTTTTTTAATATTATAATTTAAGATTTTTCAAGTACTTTTTGTCTTAGAAAGCCCTCTACTAAATTTTTAACTTGTGTTGTTTTAGGTATTGTAAAATTAAAATACTGCTGTAAAGGAATCTCGAACCCTTTATAGTTAAGATAGTTATTTAAAGCAGAGTTTAAACCTTCGCTATACAAATGGTGCTCTGCTCCTGTTGGGTCTTCATGATATAAATCATTTTCTGCGAAACCTTCAAACTTTGGTCCAGTAATGTTTATTTCAAAGGCATCTGGGTTTTTACCTACAGGGCTATGGCTTGTGCACGCAAATTGATGCCAAAAAGCAGATTGTATGCAATTGCTTTGAAATAATTGGCGCACTACTTCTAGAGAATCTATGGTTTCTTGTTCTGTTTCCGTAGGGAAACCAAACATTAAATAAGCATGTACCATTATATTTTCATTAGAAAAAGCTTTGGTAACTCTAGCTACTTGTTCAATGTCTACACCTTTTTTCATCTTAGCTAACAATCTATCTGAAGCAACTTCTAAACCCCCAGTTACTGCAATACAGCCAGATTTAGATAATAAAGAACATAATTCTGGCGTAAAGGTTTTTTCAAAACGAATATTTGTCCACCAGGTTATATAAACCTTTCTTTCAATTAAGGTGTTGGCTAAAGCTCTCAACATTTTAGGAGGCGCTGCTTCATCTACAAAATGAAAACCTGTAATACCTGTTTCTGAGATTATTTTCTCAATTTTATTTACCAAATCATCTGCTGTGGTATTTTGATAATTACCGATATAATCTAAAGTAACATCACAAAAAGAACATTGTTTCCAATAGCATCCGTGAGAAATGGTTAATTTATTCCATTTACCATCAGACCACATTCTATGCATAGGATTCATAACATCTAAAAAAGACAAATACTTATCTGTAGGCAGTCCTACATAACTAGGGGCTGGTAAATTTCTATGATGAAATATAGTATTTGGTATTTTATTAACATATACTACTTTAGTATCTCTGCAGATATAAGTTCTCTCTAAAGCGTCTGCAGCTATTTTTCCGTCTAAAAATTCTGTTATTTTTAATAACGGGCCTTCACCATCATCTAAAGTAATAAAGTCTATAAAATTAAAAATTCTAGGGTCTGATAAACGCCTTAGTTCGGTGTTGCAATAACCACCGCCCATTGCTATCTTTAACTTAGGATATTTTTCTTTTATAAACTGTGCACATCGCAAAGCAGAAAATAAATTACCTGGAAAAGGAACCGTAAAGCAGATTAAGTCGTAAGCGCCTTTTTGTAGCTGTTCTTCTAATAAAAACAACATTTCATCTTCAATTAAGGTAGTCTCATATTTTAAATATGTATCAATTGTATCAAAGCTAGATGCTGCTCTTGCTAATTGCTCTGCATAGCGTGTAAAAGAGAAAAACTCATCTACATTCGCATTAATAAAATCGCCTAATTCCTCTACAAAGAGGGTTGCAATATGTTTGGCTTTGTCTAAAATACCTAGCTTCCCAAATTCAGTTGTTAAATCTTTATCTAATTTTATTCGCCTATGTCCGTGTGGTAAATAATCTTTATGCACAATTTGGTAAGCTGCAGTAACTTCTTGCACTCTTAGATAACTCATTACAGAGTCTACCTTATTTATATATTCTTCCTTTTGGTTATAAACCAGAGGCAAGTCTTTGTTGCCAAGCATGTCTGCTTGCTTAAAAATAGCATCTATAAAATCTTTAGTAAATACGGCAGTAAATAGTTCTATACTTAAATCTATTTGCGTTGCCCTTACATCTTTAGATTCTAAAAAACCTTTAATATATGCAGTGGCAGGATACGCTGTATTTAATTGAGTAAAAGGGGGTGTTATTAAAAGTGTGTTTATAGACATAAAAATAAATAAAGTGCGAAGATAAGATTACCTAACTGACTTTATATCTGAATTCATAAAACACTTTAAAATTATTATTACTTTTTTTTTAAAAAAAATTAGCTCAAATAAGTATGCTTATTTGAGCTAATTTAGGCAATACGAATATCTTTTAAAAAGTAAGTTATTTTTTTAATTAGTCATCGTTTTAGCCTGTAAAAATATTTTACTCTTGGTATTTAATAGTTCAAGGAACTCTATTTCATGGCCGTAGTTTAACAAGTCAAAATTAAACGTTTTATCTTCTACATACCTAATAAATTCTTCTACACGATGTTCTGGTATTTTAAAATTATCAACTAAAAAATTAGATCCCAGATAGTATTTAATAGATTTTGCTGGTACTTCTGGTATTCCGGCTGCTTTTTTATCTTTTACTTCAGATCTAAAAAGCGGAATTAATAATTGATCGACAATATTAATAATATTTAAACCATGCACAACAGTTTGTGGTGCTGCTTTGGTAGTTATTATATTAACCGGTTTTCTAAGATCTTTTTTAAGCGCATAGGCCTCTTCATTTTTTATTCCAAAATAGATAGCATCTAATTTTTGATTGAACTTATTTACCCTATTAAGGTCGGTATTTAAGTTGCCTGTCATTTTTTTAGATCTAATTATAACCTCGTCTAATGTATTAATTTCTTCAATTAGAAATACATGTAGTTTTTTTGAATCTAAAATAGCTTTATTAACGGTAACATCTAGTTTTTCATATTCTAAAGCTCTAATCTCAATTAGGTCATTTAAAGTAACTTCTATAGTGAATTCTCCTCTTTCGTTGGTAACAGTGCCTTTAGTCGATGTCGAATTATAAATAGTGATGCCTTCTATATCAACACCTTCTACAATAATTTTTCCATTTATATTTTCTCGCTGAATATTTTGAGAAAAAGCCAAAGAACTTACGTAAAACAAAAATATTGGTAATAGTTTTTTCATAGTTTAATTTTAAGTAAAAATAAGGTATAAGTGGTTATTTTAAACATAATATCGGTAACTTTTTATTAAAAAATCAATATCGGAAATTATGGTTATAAACTCAAATTATAATCAACTAATTATTATGCTCGAGATAAAAGTGTTTGTTAAAAAAGAAAACCTTGTTAATTATTGAAGATAATAGTATCGCAAAACGCAACCTTTATTATAGAAACGTTTTAATTTGGCCAGAGAAACTTCAAAATATTATAACTTCTACTCGGTGGTGGGGTTGTAATAAAAATCTAAATTTTACTGAATTTACTAAAAGGGCGTGTTTTGTTGCAGTTGTATTATTAATATGCTAAAACGTATGACTATTTAATAATTAAAAACGGATAAGAATATTTATTGAAATAAAATAACTTACAATACGCCCATCATTCCTTCTTTTACAATGGCAATATTTCTATCTTTATTTGAATTGATGCCTTTTTCTTGCTCTTTAATAATTGTTCTCATTAAATTAATAACCACTTTATCGAAACTAAATTTCTTATACTGATTCCCTTTTGCAACCATATCTTCTACTAGATTCTGAATGGCTTGCATGTTATTACTTTTTGAAATCCTTGAAAATGCTTTTTCATATAACACTTTTGTTTCTCCTGAGCCAGATAAATACATGCCAGAAACTACACTTTTTGCTATAAATGGCAATTCTGTTTCGTCATTAGATTCTATAAAAATTTTGGTTAATGGTGTTGCTAATATTTTACGAACTTCATCTGGTAATTCTTTAGATTTTTTTAATGCCAAACCTTTGTCTACATAATACATAGCAACTAATGCCTTTCCTAAAACGGCATAAGATTTACTACTTAAGCCTTTTGCAAATATTTGTTTTAATTCTGGGTCCGTTAATTTCCCTAAAGTTTCAATAGCACTGGCTTGTACCAATGTTTTTATATCTGAATTAGCTAGTTGAATTATCTTACTAATAGCGTCTTTTTTAGAGAATTTATTAATTAAATCTATTTTTTCTAAGGCTAATACTCTAATTTTATATGAAGTATCATTTAAAGCACTTACAACGGCATTAAATGCATCTTTATCGTTTTGTTTTTTTACAACTTCTAGCAAAGCTTCTCTTCTGTGCGTATATTGTTTTGCGTTTTTTAATTGAAAAATATAATCGCTTAATACCTTATTCTCATTAATTTCACACAATAAGACACCATCAGCGTTTACCTGAATTAAAGTAGGTTGTATCTTAAAATTAAAGGTGAAGGAAGTATCATTATTTTCGATAAAAACAGTTTCTCTTCTTCTTTTATTTCCCTCAAAAATATCTAAGGTTAACGGGAATTGAAAGCTTTGTGCCTGCAGTTGCTGAACATTTACCGTTACCGTCTTTCTTAACTTGTTATAATCATAGGAAATATCAATTTTGGGGTGATTTGCGCCAAAATACCATTGGTTAAAAAACCAATTTAAATCTTTACCTGTTACTTTTTCAAAAACCAAACGCAATTGGTGTGCCTCTGCAACTTTAAATTTATATTCATTTAAATAAATTTTCAGGCTTGTAAAAAAGGCTTCGTCTCCTAGATAATTTCGCAACATATGCAAAATAGCGCCTCCCTTGTTATAGCTCACCAAATCGAACATATCTTCTTTGTCCAAATACTCAAAACGTACTAACTTTTTATTTGCTTCCTGTCCGTCTAAATAGAGCATTACATTTTCATGCATTTGCATGTCTGCGGCTTCTTGTCCGTATTTATATTCTTGCCATAAATACTCGCTATAGTTTGCAAAAGACTCATTTAATGTTAGGTTAGACCAACTTTCTGATGTTACCAAATCTCCAAACCAATGATGAAAAAGCTCATGGGCAATGGTGTTTTCATGCGTATTTTGGTCTATTAATTGCCCAGCAGTTTGGTATGCTTGCTCTCCATGAACTACTGCTGTTGTATTTTCCATTGCTCCAGAAACATAATCTCTAACTACAATTTGGCTATATTTATTCCAAGGAAATGGCACTCCTAATTTTTCTGAGAAAAATTGCATCATTTCTGGGGTATTACCAAAAATATCTTTGGCATATTTTGCATATTCTTTCTCTACATAATAATTTACAGGAATATCCTTATAGCTATCTTCTATTATTTCAAACTCACCAACTCCCATAAATACTAAATATGGTGCGTGTTTTAAATCCATTTTCCAATAATCTGTTCTGTTTCCTTGTTCTGTTGTTTTACTAATTAATTTACCATTAGAAAGGGTTTTATATTTATTAGGAACAGTAATATAAATTTCTTGTGTTGTTTTTTGGTTGGGTGCATCTATTGTAGGAAACCAACAGCTACTTCCTTCGGTTTCGCCTTGCGTCCAGATTTGTGTAGGTTTATGCTTATCTCTGCCGTCTGCATTTATAAAGTACAACCCTTTTGCTGCTTTAATTGCAACACTTCCTTGCTCTTTTACTTTTTCTGGTCTAGCAGTATATTTAAGATAAATTGTAAATTCTTCTTGCTTAGTATATTCTTTAGGTAGTTTAATTGTTATTTTATAATCATCATAATTATAATCTAAGGCATTTCCGTTTAAAGAAATTTCATGAATTAACATAGCTTTTGCATCTAAAATAAAAGCACTAGTTGCATAGAAATGAGGTTTTGCCGTTATCCAAGCTTCCCCATTTAACTGTTTTTCTTCAAAATTAAAATTTACTTTTAACTTTGTATGTATTAAGGTATGTGTTTTTTCTTTTGTTGCTTTATATATTGAATTATTCTGAGCAATACTATTTATTGTAGCTGCTACAAAAATAAATAAGAACCAATTTTTAAGTTTCATGTATACTATTTTCTTCTAGATCCTCAAAAATACTAATAAAGAGGATACAACTTGTTAATGCGCAGTTAAAATCAAATAACCGTGTAAATATAATGACAAAGCCCCAATTTCAAAAGAAATTGGGGCTTCATGTAACTTAAATTTTATGTTTTTATTTATTTAACATCGTAGAAAATTGTTTGAACGCATCATTATCTAGGTCAAAATTCATATTACTTAATGTTTCAATAATTTTTGCGGGGTTTATGTTTTCACCTAATAATCTTGCCACACCTACTCCTGTAGTTTCGCCATAAGCAAAGGCTATAACTTCATTTATAGCGTCTGTTTGTCCCGAATAATATACATTTACATTCATACCTTTTGCCTTCATAGACATTAAGCTCTTATAAGTCTTATTTCCTTTAAAAATAGTTGCTAGCTTTTTTTTCTCAATTTCATAAGCGGCAGTATTTTTATCAGTTTTTGGTAAAAACGTAATATTTATTTTTTTGATACTTTTGATTGTTTCCTTTATGTCTTCAGAAATACCTTCTTTTGCAGAAAACACAGAACTTACTGGCAGATCTCCAGTATAAAAGCCTTCTTTTCCGCTAGTTTCTACTAAGTAACTTTGTAAAGATTTTTCATTTTTACAAGAACTTACAAATAGCATTAAAAAAACTAAAGAAAATAATGAGGTTAATTTTTTCATTGTCTTATTTTTAAAAGTAAAGCTGGTTTTTTAAAACCAGCTTTACCAATTATTTTATTTATTGCTTTTTGGAGAACGTATCTGCCAAATCAGACATTTTATTAATATCTATATTTCCTGTTAAAGAAACAATCATAGATTCAGAAATTCCTTTTGTCTGTTTATTTATTCCTTTAATAAACATTAGAACTTCACTAACATATGCTTTGTTTTTAGTAGATTTCACATAGATTTTTATTCTAGAATCATCTTCTTTAATACGCATTAACTCTGTTAAACGGTGTTTTTTAATAGCACTATTTGCCATGATTTCCATTTTATCTGCAATCTTAGAATCATCTGTAGAAAACATTTTAAAACTCTTTAAATCACTAATCATGGTAAAGATTTGCATGGCCTCATTATCTTTCATCTTATCAGGACTAAATTTTGATAAAAGTTCAAACATATCTTTGTTTACAACTACCATATCTACACCATCCATATCTTCTAAAGAATCGAAGAAAGATTGTGCATTTGTTGCCATTGGGGCAACTACTAACGCTATTAATAGAATTATTTTTTTCATAATTTCTCTGTTTACTTGGTTTTAATAATTTTTACTTGGTTTATTTTAAGATGTTATTTACCGAATTTTCATAAGTATATAAAATAGCTACCGCTTGTTCTCCCTTTTTTAAGTTTGTAGACAACAGTTCTAACCCTTTACTTACTTGAGCATAAATTCTTTTAGCCTCATTTCTTTGGACATTTTTATCATATTGTTGCTTGCCAACAAATATGCTAAACAATACCGCTACAGATGCAGCTACAGACAACCATTTTAAGTTTCTCTTTTTAGATTTCTTAGGTTCTAAACTTATGGCTTTTGTAAATATTTCTTCTTTTGCAGTATTAAAGTAGTTAAATAGAGATGTATACTCTTGCAAGTGTTTTGCCACATTACCTCCTGTAAAATAGTTTTTTAAGGTTGTTTCTTCTTGCAAAGTAGTTGTTGCTTCTAAATATTTTTCTACTAATTTTTCTATGTTAGCTAACTCCATAGTTGTGTTTTTTAGTTAATTCTTCTCTTATTGTTTTTCTTGCTCTAGATAAGGCTACCCTAACTGCTGTTGGCTTCATGTCTACCATTTTACAGATTTCTTCAAAATCATATTGCTCAATATCTCTTAATTGAATAATAATCTTTTGTTGTTCTGGTAACTTTTCAATCAATAAATGTACTTGGTTTACACTATCTTGATATTCAAGTTTCTTGTCTAAAGACGTTTCTTTCTCTTTATAATTACTGTGCACTAATGTTAAATTACTTGCCTGCTTCGATTTTAATCTGTCATAACAATAATTCTTAGTCATTGTCATTGCAAAAGCTTCAACATTTTTATAATTTGCTATTTTCTCTTTACTTTTCCATAATTTAAAAAAAAGTTCTTGAGTAGCATCTTCAGCTTCCTCAGTAGACACCAACAACCTTTTGGCCAATCTAAAGACCTTATCTTTAAAGGGTAAAACAACTTTTAAAAAGTCTGACTGGTTCATTAGCGTTTGTTTGCTTTGTATTCCTATAGATTATTATTTAATTACTGGTTTACCTGTTTATGACGAATAACTGTTTATTTTGTTACACAAGTTCTTAAAAATAATACTAATTCTGTTTATATTGCGTTAGGTTTAAATCAAATATATTCTTAAATATGAAACAAATTATAAAAATTTGCGCAAGCATACTTATAATAACTTCCTTTTTAAATTGTTCTAAGGAAATTAGTTCAATTCCTACAGACATACAAGTAAATAATTTTGTTTGGAAAGGGATGAATGCTTACTACTATTGGCAAAATGATGTACCAGATTTAGGAGACAGACGATTTTCTAATCAATCTGAAATAAATAATTTTAGTGCAAGCTTTTTAACACCAGAAGATATTTTTCAAGCGGTTCGTTTTCAACCAGGAACAGTAGATCGTTTTTCTTGGATTGTTGATGATTATGTAGCTTTAGAAAATGCATTTCAAGGCATTCGATTAAGTAACGGAATGGAATTTAATTTATACACCAATCAAACAAATTCAAATAATGTTTATGGAGTTGTATACTATGTAATTCCTGGTTCAGATGCAGAGAAAAAAGGTGTTTTAAGAGGAATGGTTTTTAGTATTATTAACGGTATTCAAATTACAGTTTCAAACTACAGAGATTTATTAACCAATGTGGCTAGTGTAAACTATACAATTAGCTTAGCCAATTTTAGCGCTGGAGATCCAATTATAAACGGTACAGAAATTAATCTAACAAAAGAACAATTACAAGAAAACCCTGTTGCCATTACAAAGGTTTTTACTGAAGGAAGTAAGAAAATTGGGTATTTATTGTACAACCAATTTGCAAGTTCTTTTGATGGCGAGTTAAATGCTTCTTTTGGATATTTTAAAGAAAATAATATTACCGATTTAATTATAGACTTACGCTATAATGGCGGCGGAAGTGTTCGAACAGCAACTTATTTGGCAAGTATGATTAACGGAACAAATACTGGTAAATTATTTTCTCAAGAAATATGGAACGAAAAAGTAACGGAAACAACCAACCCAGAATATTTCTTAAATAATTTTACAAATCAAATTTTAAATAAAGATAGTAACGGCACAATTCTTTTAGATGAGCCAATTAATAGTTTGTCTATGCAGAAAGTTTATTTTATTATTACAGAAGATACCGCATCGGCCTCAGAGTTAATTATAAATGGTATGACTCCTTATATTGACGTAAGGTTGGTAGGAACAAAAACAGTAGGAAAGCAGGTAGGTTCTGTTACTTTATATGATTCTGATAATTATGGTAGAAACGGTGACAATTTAAATGTAAACCATACCTATGCAATGCAACCCATTGTATTAGAAATTAAAAATGCAAATTCAGAAAACAATCCAGAGGGTTATTTGGCAGATGATTATTTACCTGAAAACTTTGGGAGTGAAGATGGTGTTATTAATTTGGGCGTTTTAGGTCTAAAAACAGATCCTTTATTAAATAAAGCAATTACTTCTATAATAGCTGGTTTTAAGTCTAACACAGATATAAATTTTTACTTTAAAGAAAAACCACTTATGAATTCTAAATCTGAAGCCCTTTTTAGTCAAGAAATGTACATTGAAAATTTAAGGAACTAAGAAAGTTATAACAATAAAAAAGTCTAGCAACTGCTAGATTTTTTTATTAAAACTAGATTTTATGCATCTAAATTAGTTTCTTCCATCTCTTTATCGGTAAGCATATCTGGTCTAAACTCACTCATTACTTCATCATTTTTAGACTTTGCATATTTAAAGCCAGATTTCCACCATTTTTTCATCAACTTTTTATCAAAAACCAATGAATTTGTAGTTAAAACTGTGGGAGTATAATACAAGTTTAGTTTTATATCTTTATTTGAAGCTGCCAATTTACCAATAGTAACATTATGTCTTTCTACGTGGACTAGCATAAAATCAAATACATCAAACAACAAAGAAAACGGATTGGTAGCAGGCAATCTATTAATCTGAGTAACTTCTGTTTCTAGGATAATAGCATCAATTTCTGTGGCTCCTCTTAAAATTGCTTCTCTTATAGGTATTAAAGAACCAAAACCACCATCTGCATATTGTTGTCCGTTTTTTTCTAACAAACTCATAAACGGTACATAATTGCAAGATCCCCAAATCCAATCACAAAAATCTTCATAGGAACAATCGTTTATAGATTTGTACTCTATTTGGTTTGCTGTTAAATTAGAAACCGTAACCACCACCTCTTTATGTGTGGCTTTAATTTGAAGATACATTTCTTTGGTAATCTTCCTTTTAATTAAAGAACGTAAATTTTTACTCTCTCCAAAGGTCTTTCTACCGTTTAAAAAGTTCCAAAAAGTATTTAAATGATTAATACTTATCACCTTTTCTCCAGCAATCTTTTTAATTTTAAAAGGATTGTTACTAAAAATGGTTTCTTGATTTACGTTGGTATATAATTCTTTTAATTCATCTAACATACCTAAGGCCAAATGAGAAACCATTAAACTACCTGTAGAAGTACCTAGAAATAAATCATACTTTTTATTTTTATTTTGCATGAGATATTGAGCCACTCCGCCCGCAAATGCGCCTTTACTTCCACCCCCAGAAATTACCAGTGCTTTTTTCATTTCTTATTATGATTTGTTTACTTTAGTGCCATAAAAATATTAAAAATGAACAGAATAATCTTACTTATTTTCACATTCCTTTTTTTAATTAGTTGCACACCAGAATACGAGTCAAGAAATATAGAAAAGGTAGCCATTAAAGCCCTTAAAATAGACAGTACTAGCATTAGAGCAATACAAGTATTAGATGGTAATAATATGTATTTTGCCGGTTCTAACGGTAATATTGGCTTTACAACAAACAGTGGTGCCCTATGGCATACTATCAGTATAAAATATCAAGATACAATTATTCCGCATTTTAGAAGCTTAGCCTATAATGGTTCAAATTATTTTGCTTTGTCTATAGGCAACCCCGCTCTATTGTATAAAATTTCTAAAGGTAAAACTACTTTACAGTACATAGAAGAAGACAAAAAAGTATTTTATGATGCACTTACGTTTTTTGAAGATAACTTGCATGGCATTGCTGTTGGAGATCCAACAGAAGATTGTGCTTCTATAATTCTAACAGAAGATGGGGGTGAAACTTGGAATAAAATTCCGTGTAAAAACTTACCTAAAATTAGTACAGGCGAAACCTTTTTTGCAGCTAGTAATACCAATATTAAGACAATTGGAAGTACGGTATGGATTGCTTCTGGTGGAAATAAAGCTAGAATTTTAAAATCTACAAATTATGGTAAAACTTGGCAGGTTTTTAATACGCCAATAATACAAGGAAACGGACCGCAAGGAATGTATTCTATAGATTTTTATGATGAACAAAACGGAATTGTAATTGGTGGAGATTACTCTAAACCTTTAGAAAATAAAGCAAACAAAGCCATTACTAAAGATGGTGGACAAACATGGACACTAATTGCAGACAAGCAAAGCCCTAATTATAAAAGTTGTGTGCAATACGTGCCTAATACCAATGGCCAAGAAGTTTTTGCAGTAGGTGTAACAGGGGTGTCATTTTCTAATAATGGCGGAAAAACTTGGAAAGAAGTTTCAAAAGATGCCTATTATGCAATTCAATTTATTGATAAAAATACCGCCTGGCTAAGTGGAAATGAAAAAATAGGAAAATTAGAATTGTAAAATTCCCAATAAAAAAAATGAGTACCAATGATTGATAAGAAGCAAATTATAGAACGTTTTATAAAATATGTAATTATAGACACAGAATCAGACCCTAACAATCCAGCATTTCCTAGTACTGACAAACAATGGGATTTGGCACATGTTTTGGTTGCAGATTTAAAAGCTATTGGAATGCAAGACATTACTTTAGATGAAAATTGTTATATCATGGCTACTTTACCAAGCAATGTAGCGTTTAAAGTTCCTACCATTGGTTTTGTGTCGCATATAGATACGAGTCCAGATTTTACAGGAAAAAATGTACAACCTCAAATAGTAGAAAATTATCAAGGAAATGATATCGTTTTAAACAAAGAACAAAACATTATTCTTTCTCCAGATTATTTTGAAGATTTATTGCAGTATAAAGGCCAAACCATTATTACAACAAATGGTACCACGCTTTTAGGAGCAGATGATAAGGCGGGTGTTACAGAAATTATAACAGCTATGGCCTATTTAATTCAGCACCCAGAAATAAAACATGGTAAAATTAGAATTTGCTTTACACCAGATGAGGAAGTTGGCAAAGGAGCTCATTTATTTGATGTAGAACAGTTTGGTGCAGAATGGGCGTATACTATGGATGGCAGCCAGATTGGAGAATTAGAATATGAGAATTTTAATGCAGCTAGCGCTGTTGTAACCATTACTGGTAAAATTGTGCATCCGGGGTATGCAAAGGGAAAGATGATAAATTCAATGCAAATTGCCAATGATTTTATGTCAGTACTGCCACTAAAAGAAGTTCCTGAAAAAACAACCGATTATGAAGGTTTCTTTCATTTACATGATATGAACGGTACTGTAGAAAAAACCGTCTTGGAATATATTATAAGAGATCATGATTTAGCATTGTTTGCGCAAAGAAAACAAACACTTCAAAATATTGCAAGCAAATTAAACCAAGCATTAGGACAACCTCTTATTGAGATAGTAATAAAAGATCAATACTTTAATATGAAGGAGAAAATTGTTCCTGTAATGCATATTGTAGATTTGGTGGCAGAAACAATGGTAGATTTAGGAATTGCACCCTTAATTAAACCGATAAGGGGCGGAACAGACGGATCTCAGTTATCATTTAAAGGATTGCCTTGTCCTAATATTTTTGCTGGCGGACATAATTTTCACGGAAGATTTGAATATATTCCTGTAGAATCTATGATAAAGGCTACGGAAGTTATTATTGGAGTTACTGAAAAACTTGCTGAAAAACACGCATAAAAAAAGTCTCCATAATTTTTTGGAGACTTTTTTATAATTTAAAAATGCATTTTATATTTTAAGACAATTCACGGTTCTTACCCTTTACGCCTTTATAAAAACTGTCAAATACTTTAAAATCTTGTTTTATATCTTCCGTAACATAATATGGTGTTGCTATTTTTACTTTTTTATTCTCAAAATCTAAAGTAGCCATAACAATTGGTACGTTTGCACCTTTGGCAATATAATAGAAACCGGTTTTCCATTTGTCTACCTTTTTACGAGTTCCTTCTGGAGATAAGCCAAGGCGAAATTCTTCTTTTGAGTTAAAAAGGTTAATAATGGCATCTACCGTATTGGTGCTTTTACTTCTATCTACAGGTGTGCCGCCTAATGCTCTAAAGAAAAAGCCAAATGGACCTTTAAAAAGAACGTCTTTGCCAATAAAATGTACCATTTTACCTTCACTCATTCTTGCCAATATGGCAATCGGAAAATCTATCCAGCTTGTATGAGGCGCAGCAATGATAATATATTTCTTAGGGGTGTCAGGAAATCCGTTTTCCACTTTCCAGCCTAAAAGGTTGTATAATATAAATTTAGAAATTGTCTTCACAAATAACTGATTATTAAGTGTTTATAAAAACCTAAATAAAAGGTTTTCTACTACTATTTAAAGTGATAAATTTAAGGACTTAAATTGACATGATGACTGAAATAATTACATACTTATTAATTGCTATAATTTTTGCGCTAATCGGCTTATTTATAGGGAAATTACTCTCTAAATTAAACTTTGAAAAAGATAAAACCAAAATAGAGAAAGAAAAATCTGGATTAGAAGAACGTGTTGTCTTGCTGCAACAGTCTAAAGATATGGTTGAAAACAACTTTATTGAATCGCAAAAGGAGTTGAAAGACAATCAGAAAGAAAAAGAAAACTTAATTACTACGAATACTAGGCAAGATTCAGAAATAAATAATTTACAAATAAAACTTACAGAAAATAAAGGTGAAGTAGAAAAACTGAATGAGAAATTTACAAAAGAGTTTGAAAATTTAGCAAATAAAATATTAGATGAAAAATCTTCAAAATTTACGGAGCAAAACAGAGAAAATATAAAGAATATTTTAAGTCCGTTACAAGAAAAAATAAAAGGTTTTGAAGACAAAGTGGAAAAAACACACAAAGAAAGCATCGATTATCACGCCGCTTTACGTCAGCAAATTATTGGTTTAAAAGAACTAAACCAGCAAATGAGTAAAGAAACTTTAAACCTAACAAAAGCTTTAAAAGGTGATAATAAAATGCAAGGTAATTGGGGTGAATTAGTTTTAGAACGTGTCTTGGAAAAATCTGGTTTAGAGAAAGATAGAGAGTATTTTGTACAGCAAAGCTTTACCAATGATGAAGGCAGGCGTGTAATGCCAGATGTTGTAATTCATTTACCAGATGATAAAAAAATGATTGTAGATTCTAAGGTTTCTTTAGTGGCTTATGAACAATATATTAATGAAGAAGATGAAACCCAAAAAGGGCGTTTCTTAAAAGAGCACGTTGCGTCTTTAAAAAGGCATGTAGATCAACTAAGTGAAAAGAAATATGAAGATATTTACAAAATAGAGTCGCCAGATTTTGTATTACTATTTGTACCTATAGAGCCAGCATTTGCAGTGGCTTTAAATACTGATACTTATTTATATAACAAGGCATTTGAAAAAAACATTGTAATTGTTACCCCTTCTACCCTATTGGCAACGCTTCGTACCATAGATACCATGTGGAATAATGAAAAACAACAAAGAAATGCATTAGAAATTGCAAGACAAGCAGGTGCTTTGTATGACAAGTTTCAAGGGCTTTTAGGAGATTTAATAGGAATAGGTAAACGTATTGATGAAAGTAAAAAAGAATACGCTAGCGCAATGAATAAGTTGGTTGAAGGTAGAGGTAATATTATTACAAGTGTAGAAAAGTTAAAGAAAATGGGTGCTAAAGCTAAAAAATCTTTACCTGAAAATATTATAGAAAGAGCAAGAGAAAACGAATAAATGGTAGTACAATTTTAATTGAAAAACATAAAAAAAGCATCAAGAATTATCTTGACGCTTTTTTTTATGTTTTCACCCGATTGAGCTACTTAAAAACCTTTCATAGTTTTACATTACAAATAACCTTCTTGCACTCATCATTTCGGCAACACGATCACTTATTTCATGCAAAGCTTCATCATTATCTGCATTTGTTATTGCTTCGTCTATAAAGTCTACAACAGCTTTCATGTGCTCTACTTTTAAACCACGTGTTGTAATAGCAGGCGTACCAACTCTAATACCAGAAGTTATAAAAGGAGACTTATCATCAAAAGGAACCATATTTTTATTAACTGTAATTTCTGCTTTCCCTAGAGCAATTTCTGCATCTTTTCCAGAAATATTCTTATTACGTAAATCTATTAACATACAGTGGTTGTCTGTACCACCAGAAATAATATGATATCCTTTTGCTACAAATTCTTTTGCCATTGCAGCAGCATTTTCTTTTACTTGAATTTGATATTCTAAAAACTCATCTGTTAAAGCCTCACCAAAAGCAACAGCTTTGGCAGCAATAACGTGTTCTAAAGGGCCACCTTGGTTTCCAGGAAAAACTGCAAAGTTTAATAATGTAGACATTTTTTTAAGCTTTCCGCTTTTTAATGTTTCTCCAAAAGGATTATCAAAATCCTTCCCCATTAGTATAATTCCTCCTCTTGGTCCACGTAATGTTTTATGCGTAGTAGAAGTAACAACATGACAATGCGGTAAAGGATCATTTAGAATACCCTTCGCAATCATTCCTGCAGGATGAGAAATATCTGCCAATAAAATAGCACCAACACTATCTGCAATTACTCTAAAACGTTCAAAATCGATATCTCTAGAATATGCAGAAGCACCCGCAATTATTAATTTTGGTTGCTCTTTGGTAGCTATTTCTTGAATTTTATCATAATTTAAGACACCCGTTTCTTTTTCAACACCATAAAAAGTTGGGTTGTACAATCTACCAGAAAAATTAACTGGAGAACCGTGTGTTAAATGACCACCATGTGATAAATCGAAACCTAAAATGGTATCACCTGGTTTTAAACATGCAAAAAATACAGCAGTATTTGCTTGAGAACCAGAGTGGGGTTGCACGTTTGCATATTCTGCACCAAATAATTCTTTTGCTCTATCAATTGCTATTTGTTCTACAATATCAACAACTTCACAACCTCCATAATACCTTTTTCCAGGATATCCTTCAGCATATTTATTGGTTAAAACAGAACCTTGTGCAAGCATTACTTGATCACTTGCAAAGTTTTCAGAGGCTATTAACTCTAAACCATTTATTTGTCTTTCTTTCTCTTCCTGAATAAGGTCAAAAATTTGATTGTCTATTTGCATTGTAGTTATTTTGAAATAAGTATCAAAAGTACTGAAAATTCAAAACCTATTAAATAACTTTTATGTAAATTTTACAGAATTTATCATTATTTACGTATTTCTAGTAAAACGAATGTTAAATATTAGTTATTCGTTTTTGTTTAGAGTTAAAAACAAGAAAATATTGCATAGATTTGAACAAAATATAGAATTCATAGAATGATTATAACAGCAAATAATCCGAATAGAAAATCTTGGTTAAAAGTAACAGAAAATTCAGACTTTCCGTTGCAAAATATTCCATTCGGTGTTTTTATTACAAGAGATGATATTATTACAATTGGAAGTAGAATTGGTGACTTTGCAATAGATTTAGGGGCATTTCATCAATTAGGATATTTTGAAGGAATTCCATTAACAGATGACATCTTTTTACAAGATAATTTAAATGACTTTATTGCTGATGGTAGAAAAACTTGGCGTTTGGTTAGAAATAGGATTGCAGAGGTTTTTGATGTTGCAAATGGTACTTTAAGAGACAATGTAGACCATAAAGATAAAATTATCTTTAGAATGGATGAAGTTGAAATGTTGTTACCTGTTTCTGTTGGAGATTACACAGATTTTTATGCAAGTAAAGAACACGCAACAAATGTAGGTTCTTTATTTAGAGATCCAGAAAATGCTTTACTACCAAATTGGTTGCACATTCCTATTGGGTATCATGGTAGAAGTTCTTCTATTATTCCTTCTGGAACACCTGTTAGAAGGCCACACGGACAAACAAGACCTGCCGAAGGAAGTAATACACCTGGTTTTGGACCTTCAAAATTATTAGATTTTGAATTAGAAATGGCCTTTATTACTACAGATGCAAATGCTTTAGGAGATAGAATACCTATTGAAGAGGCAGAAGAATATATTTTTGGTTTGGTACAATTTAATGATTGGTCTGCAAGAGACATACAAGCTTGGGAATATGTGCCTTTAGGCCCGTTTTTAGGAAAAAGTTTTGCGTCTACCATATCTCCTTGGATTGTTACTTTAGATGCTTTAGAGCCTTTTAGAACAGACAACCCAAAACAAGTACATGAACCACTACCCTATTTAAAACAGGTAGGAAAAGGAAGTTATGACATTCACTTGCAAGTTGGTATTCAGCCAGAAAATGGAGAAGAAACCGTAATTGCAAATTCTAACTTTAAATATATGTATTGGACAATGGCGCAACAATTAGCGCACCATACCGTAAACGGTTGTCCTGTAGAAGCTGGAGACATGATGGGTTCTGGTACTATTTCCGGCCCAACCAAAGACAGCTATGGCTCTATGTTAGAATTGACTTGGAAAGGCCAAAATCCGTTGACTTTAAAAGATGGTACTACTCGTAAATTTATTAATGACAACGATACTGTTATTATGCGTGCACATTGTAAAAATGAAAATGTACGTATTGGTTTTGGCGAATGTATTGGTAAAGTTTTACCCGCTAAATAATACTTTTTAGATTTCCTTTAATAGAAATTATATTTTTAAATAGAACCTCACTCTTTTTCTAAGGCAGTGAGGTTTTTTATTTTTGAAAATATTTACTTCTAGATTATATGAATAATAAATTTTTAATTGTTCTTTTACTTTAATTACGGTACAATTATTACCCATTTTTTTAAAAAAAAAGAAATAATATGAGAAAATTTTTACTATTACTAGCATTTACAACCTTCACTGTTTTAAGCGGGTTTACCCAATCTAAGAAAAACGACTTAAAATTAACTATTGCAGGATTACCGTTATTTGGGAATTCAGGAGATTATAAAGGCTTAAACGGTTTTGTAATAAAACCAGGCTTGGGTTATTATATTTCAGATAAAACATCTTTAGAATTAAATTTTTCATATGCAGCTATGAATAATTTAATCGTTGGAAACGTTGATTCCTATTATCAATCTTATGCATTTGTACCCACCGTTAGAAATAATTTTATAAATAATACAAAGTTTAGAGTTTTCGCAGAAGTTGGGTTTGGTCTTGGTTCTATAAAATACAATGCAGACAATAAAGATTTTAATAATTATCAGCACCAAACGCTTAGTGGTGGTATTTCTATAATGACCATTGGATTTGGTGGAAACTACTATTTTAATGACGGTTTAGGACTTGAATTTATACTGCCTTTCATCAATACCTATAATATTACTTCAGAACAGTCTAATGCCATATATTCTGGCATTGGCCCTACTATTGGTTTAACTTATAAATTGAATTAATAGTAAATAACAATTACTGTATTTATTTTAAGAACAGGAAGAGTTTAAAAGGTAAATCTGCTCTTGCCGTTTATTTTTGTTAAAAAAGTATTTTGAACGTATCTTTTTAATGATAAATTTTATACTTTTGAATTATTCCCCATTAATTTATTGAAATACGTTTTAAAACGCACTAGCTTTTAGTTTTTTATAAAATTAATAGCTAATGATGGATTTAAAATATTACAAAAGAAATGAGTTTATGCAGTGTAAACTATTTAGCTATAATTAAGTCGATACAATTATTAATTTTATTTAGATGTGGACTTTTTAGTTGAAAAAACACAAAACTATCAAATATTAAAAAAAAAAGTAAAATTTATGAAAACAGTTCTAAAATTATCGTTAGTAATTATGTGTTTTTTATTTATTACAAATTGTTCTCAAAAAATAACCGGAAACTTGGATAATGAGATACAAGTAACTCTTAAAAATACAGATGCCTATGAATTAGATTTACTGATATCTGGTGATGAAGAAGGTGCATCAATTAAGACCCAAGCTATAAATATGAAAAGGAGTGAGTTGGATAGAAACGCTACTACAAATTGGAGTGTAGTTTATTATTACCAGCCAAAAGTGAATTTTGTAGGCTCTGAGTATGTAGAAATTTTAACGTGCACTAGAGGAGCATCAAAAGGTTGTTCTGATATAAAAATAGTGAAAATTAATTTTACAATAATAAATTAATCCTACAAATAATAAAACTTAACCATATTTAAGAAACCTTTTGTGTTTTTAATAAGTTGCTGTAAAATAGTTTATTAAAAATGTTTTGGGTTATAAATAGCATTCTTTAAAAAAGATAATTATCACTAAAATATTAATAAATAAACTTCATACAAATTTGAGAAAATAATCAATTCTAAAAGAATTGATTATGGAGATGCCTTAATTTTTTCGTAGTATTTCTATAACACGATATAACCATCCGCTTAAGACTGAAAGTTATGTAATAAACAAGAAAAAAATATTTCTTTTATTTAGCTATAAATATTCTTCAAGAAAGTCTAATTTTTGGTGTAGTTCTCATATTAACCTCAAATAAAATAGATTAAAATGTAACATTTTAATATTATTATATACTAATGAAGTATAAATAAATTGTTTTATAACTTTTGAAAACCCTATTTTACATATTCAAAAAAAGTTACAAATACCGAATTTATAGTAGTGCAATGGTGCAACTATTATCTAAAATAAATTAAAAAAAAACTATGATGACATTTATTGGAATTGCTTTAATATTAGTAGGTATAGCGCTATATATACTTAAAAAGTATAACAACAGTGCAAGAAAAAAAAACATAGCTATTAGAGCCTTTAATGAGACTGCTAACGAGGCAAAGAATCACAAAGAGTTAAACGCAGTATTAGAAATACCAGTTGCGTGGTGGTCTAGCACTATTATTGGTATTTTGTTTGTATTCTTAGGAGTTGCTAACCCATTTAGTATTAATGATGCAGGAGAGCGAACGGTAGTACAGCCAATTACAGGGGCTTTATGGACACAATTTAATCCTGGTTTGTATTTCTCTGGATTCTTTAGCACAAAAACCGTGTGGCCAAATAATTTCACGATTCAAGTAAGTCGTGAAGGAAATAAAAGTCCTGATGCAGATTTATGGGTTGCAAGTAATCCGAAAGATGGTACATTTAGTGAGGGAGATAATGCAGAATTAGAACATACCGTTAAATGGGATTTGCCAAGTAGTGAACCGATGATGTTAGATTTGCATATTACCTATAATAATTTTGAAAATTTAATGAGTACTACTTTATTATCTTATCAAAAGAAAATTGCCTCTTTTAGTACACAAAGGATGTCTTCTGAAGCGCATTATTCTGGTGGAAAATCTCAGTTAGATCAATATTTTCAAGATCAATTGCGTAACGGACAAGTTTTATTAGAGACAAACACTAAAACTAGAGTTTTAGAAGATGGTAGCCAAGAAACCTATATTGATGTAAAACCAAAGCTTGATATAAAGAGTGAAATGGTAAGGGTTGAGAGCGATATTCAAACATTTGGAATCTTATCAACATATACCTCTATGGATAATGTGCATTACGTAAAAGAAATTGATGTAAAATTAAGACAGAAAATTAAATATGCCGCAGATAAGGCAAACTCTAAGCAAGAATTAATTGCTGCGCAACAAGAAGAACAAACAGCTATTGTAAAAGGTAGAAAGTTAATTGCAGAGCGAACTGCAATTGAAGAAGCAGATGAAATAGAGTCTGTTATTAGAGCACGTAAAGCAAAATTAGTAGCTGCTGAAAAATTGGAAGAAGATAAATATAAAGCTGCGTCTACCTTAGCCTTAAAAAAAGCAGAAGCAGAAGGTGATAAATTAAAAGTATTGGCTGGATTGTCTCCTTTAGAACAAGCTAAAATAGACAAAGAGACTGCCATTGGTGTGGCACAAGCATTAGCAGGGCCTAACGGAATTGTATTTCCAAGAATAGTAGTTTCTGGAGGTGATTCTGATGGTGGTGGAAACGGTGCTTTACAAACAGTACAGCTTAAAATGTTAAATGATTTAGCGAAGTCTATGTCAAAGAAAAAGCAGTAATATTATATTCAATAACAAAAAAAAGCGCTGAAATTTTCAGCGCTTTTTTTATAATATTCTTATTCCTCAATTGGCGGATGGCCATAAATTTCTTCGAAATCCTCATCGAAGTTTTCTCTTAAGTACGCATTTAATTTTTTACGGTAATCATCTTTTAACCAAGTAACAAAGTTGTGTGTACTTTTAGAAATACACTTTGCATAACGGTTAATTCTATCATCTATCTCCTCTCCTAGCATTTTAGCTAAAATTAAAGCATCAAAAACATCTTCACTGTTTTCAATACACATTTTTGCATGATGTACTATCGATTTTTCTAAAACTCTTTTAGAGGATTCTCCCGTTTTAATAGTATCAATATAAACCCTTTTCATATCGAAATAGGTGTCTGTTGCTTTTTCAAATTCTTTTTGAACGTGTGTTGGAAGTTCGTATCTAAAGGTGTTTTCTATCTCTTCATCAGAAAGAATGGCATCTAAATAATAATCTGGCGCTCTAAACATTTTTTGCCAGTCTAAATCTGCACCCCAAGGGCCAAATCTATGAAAGTTGTTTCCTAAATCAATCACTTCAAAGGTAGCTTTCTCTCCAAAAATACGAGAACCACGTCCAATCATTTGATAATATAAAGTCAGCGATTTTGTTGCTCTGTTTAGAATAATAGCTTCAATACTTGGCTCATCAAAACCAGTAGTTAAAATACTTACAGAACTAATAATAGCATTTGGCGTTTTATGAAACCATTTTAAAATAAGTTCACGCTCTTTTTTAGTATTGGTATTGTCTAAATGTGCAATAGGATAACCTGCCTTTTTAAATGCATGAAACACCTGTATAGAGGTGTTAATACCATTGTTAAAAATTAATGTTTTTTTACCTTTTGCAGTCTCTTCGTATGCACCTACCAATTTAGATAACATATCTGTATTCATGTATAAATCTTCAGAAGATTTTACCGTATAATCTCCGTTGGCACCAACTTCAAGTGAAGTTAAACCAACATTATAAGAGTACATGTTTGCTTGCGCTAAATAACCACTTTCAATTAAATGATGAATTGGTTCTCCAACAAATAATTCTTGATAGTTCTCATACATTGGTAACTTAATGTTAGAACTTAAAGGGGTTGCAGTAACACCTAAAACGAAAGCACCATCAAAAAACTTGAAAATTTTAGTAAAAGAATTATAATGGGCCTCATCGACAATTACCAAACCAATATCAGAAATGTCTAGTTTTTCGTCTGTTAACCTATTTTTCAAGGTCTCTACCATGGCTACAAAACAATTAAAATCGTCTTGGTCATCTAATTTCGCCGTGCTATTAATAATTTTATTATTTACACCAAATTCGTCTAACATTCTAGACGTTTGCTTGCTTAGCTCTATTCTATGGGTTAGTACTAAAACTTTCTTTTTAAAAGTTTCTATGTACCGTCTTACAATTTCAGAAAATATAACTGTTTTACCACCACCTGTAGGCAATTGATATAATAAATGATAATCTGGGGGCGCAGTTTCAAATCGATTAAAAATCTCATGAAGTGCATCCTTTTGATAACCGTATAATTCTTTACCAACCTTTACTTGTGAAGCGTTTGTTTCTGCCAAAATTTTTGAAAATTTGAACTACAAAAGTAAGACTTAAAATAGGTTATTCCCTAATTTAAACTATATAAATCTTGATAAATTAACTTCTGTAATATCATTGTGAGATGCATGATGAACAGTTGCACCATTTCTAACCACAATTAATTGCGGAGATTGGTGGGTTACTTGAAATTTAACACCTATTTCATTAGAAATATCTCTGTAATTTAAAAGATCTAAATAATACACTTTTAAATGTTGCGTTTCTTCGGTAAATAATTTTTCAAATTGTTTAATTACCATTTTGCTAATGCCACATCTTGTAGAATCTTTAAAAATAAGAATTGTTGCAGTATTAGATTCGGTAATTACCGTATCTAACTGATCTACAGAAGTTAACGGAAGCCAGTTTAAATATGTTTTTTTTTCTGGTTTTGTTTCTTTCTCCTCTTTTCCACTAAACATATTATTAAATATACCCATTTTGTATTTTTATCCTTTATATACGCAAAGATATGAAACTTTTACTAGTCATAAATTCAGTTGCGCAATACTTTTACAAGATATTACAATATTTTTTACATACTTTTAAGAGAAGTCTAAAAATAGAAGCTATTTGTAGACGCAACTATAGAGAAAGTTACGTTTTTTCGCTTAAAATATTATTTAGTTGCTCTTAATAACAGGGGTATTTTGTTTATATTCGTTACATAAATAGACCAATATGAAAAAACTAGTTTACTTATTTTTTTTGAGCTTCTTAATTTCTTGTTCTTCTAACGAAACAACTACGTATTATTTAATTCGTCATGCAGAAAAAGATAGAACAGATAACTCAAATAGGAATCCTAATTTAAATAAAGACGGATTAGAAAGAGCAAAAAAATGGGCATTATATTTTGAATCTATTGATTTAGATGCCGTTTATTCTACCAATTATAATAGAACACAACAAACCGCAACACCAACTGCTGTAAGTAAAAAACTAGACATTCAAAGTTATAAACCTTATAAGATGTTTGATACTGTTTTTCAACAAAACACAATAGGAAAAAAAGTTTTAATAGTTGGGCATAGCAATACAACGCCCGTTTTTGTAAATAAAATTTTAGGAGAAAAGAAATACGAAAACATGAACGATTATGACAATGCAAGTCTCTACATAGTAACTATTTCTAATGACAAAATAACAAGTAAAATTGAAAAAGTAAATTAGTCTATAAATTGTACTTCAATATCTTTTAAGATAATTTCTGACACCTTTTTAAGCTGGTTATTTTCAAATTCTTTATCAATATTAACTAAAGAATTTGTTTTACTTAAAGGTTTATAGTTGTGGTAATCTACAAAACGAACTCCGTTTTTTACACAGACTTCTTTTAAAACTCTAAAGCGTTTACCCCCAGTATTGGTATTGTAAGAATAGGCTAGATAATCAATTAAAAAATCTTCTTTTCCAATCCAATATATAAATACATCTTCAAAATCTTCTCCTCCTCCATTTTTAGAAAATGTAACTTCAACTTTGTAAAATTCCTTACCTTTTATCGTTGTGGGTTTTAACAGCCTTTTATGAACCGCTTTGTCGTTTAAACCAAAAGGTAATACAGAAAAATAATGTACAGAATTAATAGTATTACTATATCTAGAAACCATGGTGTCTGCAACTTTTACGACTTCAGTATTTACAGAACGCTCATATCCTTTGTTTGTTACAACTTCATTTATAAGTGCATTGTCTTTTAGAAAACTCTTAGAAAGTTGAAAGTTACCACTACTTCTAATTGCCATATAAGATTTATCTCTAAATTTAAAAGTAATCTTAGAATTACTAATTTTATCAGCACCAGAATACAAAATAGTTTTATCTATAATTTGTTGTGCTGTTAAATTTGGTTCTAATTGGCCGCAGGAAATTAAAAATAAAAGATATAAAAAGGGTAGATAACGCATTTGTGCTATTGAATTTCTTGTTAAATTGATTTCAAAATTACGTTTCTTTCTTGAATGTAAAAATGTATCTTTGTTAAAATTAAAAAATTGATTTTTGATAGTTCAAAAAAACATCAACATACAAAATAAAAAAGCCCGTTTCGAATTTGAAATTCTAGACAAGTTTGTTGCTGGAATTCAGTTAACAGGAACCGAAATAAAGTCTATTAGATTAAGTCAAGCTCGAATTACAGAGAGTTTCTGTGAGTTTAATGAAGGCGGAGAATTGTTTATTGTAAATATGTATATTCAAGAATATTTATTTGGACACCATTTTAACCACAAACCTAAGAGTGAGCGTAGGTTATTATTAAATAAACGAGAATTACGCAGTTTAAAAAAGGATGTTGAAGCAAAGGGTAATACCATTGTTCCTTTAAGGTTATTTATAAATGACAACGGTTTTGCTAAGTTAGAAATTGCATTGGCTAAAGGAAAGCAAACGCACGATAAGCGTGAAGTTTTAAAAGACAGAGACAATAAAAGAGACTTAGCTAGAATTAAAAAGAACTTTTAAACGGCTATTAAAAAATTGCCCTAAGAAGCTTTGTACAATAGCACTAAATTATCTTCTTTTTCTATAGTTGATAAAATACACACCCGTTAATAGCACCACAGAAGCTATAACAGATTGCAAAGACAAACTTTCATCTAACACATACCAACCTAACAACATAGCTATTATAGGGTTTATATATGCAGATGTTGAAACCTTTTCTGTTGATACATTTTTTAAGAGGTAATTAAAAGAAGTAAAGGCTACAATACCACCAAAGAAAATTAAAAATAACATAGATAGTTGCACTTCAAGAGTCCAATCTAAAGGGGATATCCATGTTTCTTTAAAAACTAAACTTCCAATTAATAAAATTGTACCTGAAATTAACATCTGGTAACCAGTGCTTACAAAAAAGTTTTTTGGTAAGTCTGCTTTTGACACAAATACGCTACCATAACTCCAACTTAATACACAAGTAAAAATCATAAAAACACCTAAAACAGTTCCTTCTGAGGTAGCAATATTTTTTTGGCTTACTAGTAAATACATCCCTAATAAGCCTAATAAAACACCTACAATAGACTTTTTCTGCATTGGTTTTCTATCTATTAAGCGCATTAGTAATAAGACAAATAAAGGTTGTGCTGCTGCTAACAAGGCCGCAAAACCACTATCTACGTATTTTAAAGCCCAAACAAAAACACCATTACCGTAAACCAAAAACAAAAAACCAGCTATTAATGTATTTAAGAACTGTTTTCTTGTAATACCAATCTTAAATTTTAAGATTTTTGCAATAATCATAATTAAAAAGCCTGCAGTATAAAAACGAATAGACGCTAAGAAAAAAGGTGGTAATGCTGTAACTGCAATTTTATTAAATAGGTATGTAGAACCCCAAATAACATAAATTGCAAAAAATGCTAAAACAATTAGTAATTTAGAGCTGTGTTGTTTCATAGAATAGGCTTTCTTAAAGGTTAAAAAATATTACTTCTTTCTGTTTTTTAACTCTTTCTCAATATCTTTTAAAGTGAAACCTTTTGCTTGCAACAACATTAAGTAATGGAATAATAAATCCGCAGATTCGTATAAGAATAATTCATCATTATCGTCCATTGCCTCAATAACAACCTCTACGGCCTCCTCGCCTACTTTTTGTGCTACTTTATTAATTCCTTTCGCAAACAGAGAAGCTACATAAGATTTCTGTGTGTCTTTATTTGCAATCCTTTCTGTTATGGTCTCTTCTAGAGTAGAAAAGAAACCATAATGCTGTTTATTTTCTTCATTCCAACAGGTATCTGAACCTTTGTGGCATGTTGGGCCTTCTGGATGGACTAGAACTAACAAAGAATCATTATCACAATCTAGTTTAATATCTACTAAATTTAGCACATTTCCACTTTCTTCACCTTTCGTCCACAACCGATTTTTAGTTCTAGAAAAAAACGTAACCAAATTTGTTTTGTTAGTTTTATTGAATGCCTCTTCATTCATATACCCCAGCATTAAAACATTTTTTGTGGTTGCATCTTGAATAATTGCTGGCACTAATCCGTCCTTGTTTTTATTAAAATCTATCTTCATTATCTTAATTTTAATTCCATTTTTACGTCAGCAGATTCATAATATGAGTCTAATATTTCTACATGAACAAACCCAAATTTTTCATAGAGTTTTATGGCGTTTTGTAATTTACTACTAGTTTCTAATGTAATTAAATCTGCCTTTCTTTCAATGCAAATATCAATACAAAGTTGCATTAGTTTTGTACCAATTCCTAATCCTTTATACGTGTCAATTACTCCTAATTTCATTATTTCAAAAGTATTGTTTTCTAGCGGACTTAAACTTACTGTTCCTATAATTTCATTATTATAATGTGCTAAAAAAATATAACTGCCATTCTCTATGTATTTTTTAGGATTGTCTAATAAAGCATCATCTCCTATTTCATATAAATCGTTGGCATGCAACCAATCTAAAGAAATATCTTTAAATTGTTGGTGAAATTTATCTTCGTATGCCTTAATTTGTACTTCTTTCATTTCTTCATGGTAAAACTAAATTCTTACTCTAATATGATGCTTCTTTAGCTCTTCTTTTAAATCTAAAATCGCAATTTCACCAAAGTGAAAAACACTTGCTGCCAGAGCTGCATCAGACTTTCCGGTTTTAAATGTGTCTATAAAATGTTGTACCGTTCCTGCGCCTCCCGAAGCAATAATCGGAATATTTAATTCGGTAGATAATTTTGCCAAAGCTTCATTTGCAAATCCTGCTTTTGTACCGTCATTATTCATAGAGGTAAACAAAATTTCTCCTGCACCACGTTTTTCTACTTCTTTTGCCCAATCAAATAAATTCAATTCCGTAGGTATCGTTCCTCCAGCCAAATGTACAATCCATTCTCCATCAACTTGTTTCGCATCAATAGCAACAACAACACATTGGTTTCCAAATTTCTCTGCCAACTCATTTACTAATTCGGGTCTTTTTATTGCAGATGAATTTATAGAAACCTTATCTGCACCAGATTTTAATAATAAATCAACATCAGCAACAGAAGAAATTCCGCCGCCAACCGTAAATGGAATATTAACTTGTTCTGCAACTTTTAAAACCATTTCTAACAGGGTCTTTCTACCTTCTAAAGTAGCGGAAATATCTAAAAACACCAATTCATCTGCACCTAATGCGGCATACTGTTTTGCTAAAGTTACCGGATCTCCAGCATCAATTAAATTTACAAAATTGATACCTTTTACAGTTCTTCCGTTTTTAATATCTAAACAAGGTATTATTCTTTTTGTTAACATTTTAATCGGTTTTCGCTTTTAACTTTTTAGCTGTTTGTAAATTGCAAACAGCTAAAAGAAATGGCTAATTATTAAGTATATATTTTTCCAATTGCTTTAAACTAATCTTATTCTCATAAATTGCTTTTCCAATAATTACACCTTCACAACCATTTTCTGCTAACCTAGGCAATTCATCGAAGGTTGAAATTCCTCCGGAAGCAATTAACTTTATATCTTTAGCTTTGGATAAAATCTCTTTATACATATCGAAACTTGGCCCCTGCAACATACCATCTTTAGAAATATCTGTACAAATTACGTATTGAATTCCTTTGTCTTTATAACCTTTTATAAAAGGAATTAATTCTAAAGTGCTTTCTTCTTGCCAGCCATTTGTTGCTATTTTTCCACCAGAAGTATCTGGGTAAAAATCTGCTCCTAATATAATTTTTTGTGCACTATATTTTTCGATCCAACTTTCAAAAATATCGCTATTTTTAACAGCAATACTTCCTCCTGTAATTTGATGCGCACCAGAATTAAAAGCAATTTCTAAATCTTTATCAGCTTTTAAGCCACCACCAAAATCTATTTTTAAATTGGTTTTGCTAGCAATTTGTTCTAATATTTTATAATTGATTATCTTACTTGCCTTTGCACCATCTAAATCTACCACGTGTAAATATTCAATACCAGCAGCCTCAAATTCTTTGGCTACTTCTAACGGACTTTCATTGTATATTTTTTTCGTACTATAATCCCCTTTTGTTAAACGAACACATTTTCCGTCTATAATATCTATGGCTGGTATTATTCTCAAAATAGTTTTAAGTTTTAGTTGTTGGTTTTTAGTTCCAAAAAATTCTTCAATATTTGCTCACCAGCTAAACTGCTTTTTTCTGGATGAAACTGCACCCCATAAAAATTATCTTTCTGTAATGCAGCAGCATATTCAATTTCGTAATCTGTGGTTGCAATGCTTTCCTTACAATTTTCAGCATAAAAACTATGTACCAAGTACATAAATTCATTTTCTTTAATCCCTGTAAATAAATCAGATTTTAGATTAGAAATGTTGTTCCAACCCATTTGCGGTACTTTTACAGCTTTAGAAAAACGTTTTATAGCCACATTAAAAATGCCCAAGCCTTTTGTATTTCCTTCTTCAGAAGAATTACACAATAATTGCATGCCTAAGCAAATACCTAAGACGGGTTGTTTTAACTTAGGAATTACTTTGTCTAAACCGCTTTCTTGCAACATTTTCATTGCAGAACTAGCTTCTCCAACACCTGGAAAAATTACTTTATCCGCGGCAATAATTTCATCAATATTATTTGATAAAACAGCTGTTACTCCTAAACGTTTAAAAGCAAATTGAATGCTTTTAATATTTCCGGCACCGTAATCTATAATTATGATACTCATAATTAGTTCTTAGTTTTTGGTTATTAGTTTTCGTGAAAAACACTCAAAACTAAAAATTTATAATTCAGAATTCTTAAAGAACCCCTTTTGTACTAGGTAAAAACATTTTATTTGAATCTCTTTTTACTGCCATTTTCATTGCTTTTGCAAAGGCTTTAAAAATTCCTTCAATTTTATGATGTTCGTTGGTGCCTTCTGCTTTAATATTTAAATTACATTTAGCACCATCTGTAAAAGATTTAAACAAGTGAAAGAACATTTCTGTAGGCATGTCTCCAATTTTCTCTCGTTTAAAATCAGCATCCCATTCTAACCAATTTCTACCTCCAAAATCTACCGCAACTTGCGCCAAACAATCGTCCATTGGTAAACAAAAACCATATCTTTCAATGCCTAATTTATTTCCTAGTGCTTTGTTAAATAATTCTCCGAAAGCAATCATGGTATCTTCTATTGTATGATGCTCGTCTACTTCTAAATCGCCGTCTACTTTAATGGTCAAATCCATATTACCGTGTCTACCAATTTGGTCTAACATATGATCAAAAAACGACAAGCCAGTAGAAATATCATTTTTACCAGAACCGTCTAAATTAAGTTTGATATAAATTTTAGTTTCATTGGTGTCTCTCGTAATTTCTGTAACTCTATCTTCTAATTTTAGAAAATTATAAATTACAGACCAATCTGTGCTTGTTATCGCAATACAATCTAAAATTTCTTGTTTAGAGGTTTCTATTTCTTCTAAACCTAATTCTTCATTATCAGACAAAAATATACCCTTAGCACCAAGATTTTTCGCCAATTCCATATCCGTAATTCTATCACCTAATACAAATGAATTTTTTAAATCATATTCTTTAGAAAAATATTTTGTTAGCAAACCTGTTCTTGGTTTTCTAGTTGCTGCATTTTCATGCGGAAAACTTTTATCTATAAAAACTTCAGAGAAAACAACACCTTCTTTTTTAAAAGCTGAAATTACTTTGTTCTGCGCTGGCCAAAAAGTAGCTTCAGGAAAGGAGTCTGTTCCTAAACCATCTTGATTGGTAACCATCACCAGTTCATAGTCCAATTCTGAGGCTATTTTTGCCATGTATTGAAATACTTTTGGATAAAATTCTAACTTCTCTAAACTATCTAATTGGTAATCAACTGGTGGCTCTAAAACCAAAGTTCCGTCTCTGTCTATAAATAATACTTTTTTCATGTTATAACTTTTGGCTTTTAGCGAAAGGCTAATGGCTATATTTCTTTTAACGCTTCTATTAATTTCTCATTCTCATACTTTGTTCCAATTGTTAAACGCAAACAATCTTCGCACAAAGCCTGGGTTGTTCTATTTCGTATTACAATACCTTTTACTATCAATTGATGGTATCGTTTTGCAGCATCATCTACTTTTACTAAAACAAAATTACAATCTGTAGGGTAAATTACCTTAATAAAAGAAATCTCTTTTAAGTCTTTAATTAACAAGTCTCTTTGAAAAATAATTTCAACAACTTCTTTTTTAACTGCCTCTAGATTGTGCAACCTATCAACAACTCTTTGCTGTGTTAATTCGTTTACGTTATATGGTGGTTTTATGTTATTTAAAACCTTTATAATTTCTTCGGAAGCATAACAGACCCCTAATCTAACTCCGGCTAAACCGTACGCTTTAGACAGCGTTTGTGTGATAATTAAATTAGGAAATTGTTCTAATTTCTCTAACCAGCTATTTTTTTCTGAAAAATCGATATAGGCTTCATCGATAACTACCAAACCATTAAATTTTAATAATAATTCTTCAACAATTTCTTTGGTAAAGCTATTTCCTGACGGATTATTTGGAGAACACAAAAACAAAATCTTACTATTTTGATTTACTTCCTTCAATATTTGCGTTACTTTTGGCTGATATGCTTCTGTCAATAAAACCTGCTTATTTTCTATCGCATTAATGTTTGCTAGAACAGAATACATGCCATAAGTAGGCGGTAAAGTAATAACATTGTCTTTATTTGGTTCGCAGAAAGCTCTAAAAATTAAATCTAATACTTCATCACTTCCATTTCCTAAAAGAATATTTTGTGTGTTAATTTTTTTAATATCAGACAATAACTCTTTTACATTATTTTGCTGAGGATCTGGATACCTATTTACGCCGTTTTCAAACGGATTCTCATTGGCATCTAAAAAAATCATTTCAGACGCATTCGCGTCTTTATACTCATCTCTTGCAGAAGAATACGGCTTTAGAGATTTTATGTTTTCTCTAATAAGATTCTTTAAATTGAAATTTGTTTTCATTACTATTTTAAATCGTTTAGTCTTAACGTAACCGCATTTTTATGTGCAAACAAGCCTTCTGTTTCTGCCATAATTTCTATAGCATTCCCAATAATTTGTATGCCTTCTTTAGAAATTTCTTGAAAGGTAATTGCCTTTGTAAAACTATCTAAATTTACACCAGAGTAAGATCTCGAAAATCCGTTAGTTGGCAATGTATGGTTTGTTCCAGATGCATAATCTCCTGCACTTTCAGGCGTGTAATTCCCGATAAAAACAGAACCTGCATTTTCTATGTTGTCTATATAATATGCGTTGTCGTTTGTGCAAACAATAAAATGTTCAGGACCATATTCATTGATTAAATCTAATGCGATTGCATCATTTTCAACAAAAATAGATTTTGAGTTTGCAATTGCTTTTTGAGCAATGGCAACTCTTGGCAAGTCTAAAATTTGTTTTTCTATTTCTTTTTCTACTTGATAAATTAAATCTTTTGAAGTGGAAACTAAAATAACTTGAGAATCTACACCATGCTCTGCCTGACTTAATAAATCTGAAGCTACATAACTTGCATTTGCACTGTCATCTGCAACAATTAGCAATTCACTTGGGCCTGCGGGCATGTCTATTGCAACACCATATTTAGTTGCCAATTGTTTTGCAACGGTTACAAACTGATTTCCTGGGCCAAATATTTTATATACCTGCGGTATGGTTTCTGTGCCAAATGTATATCCTGCAATTGCTTGAATTCCGCCAACTTTTACAATTTTTGTGACTCCGCATAAATTTGCGGTATACAATATTGCAGGGTGAATTTTCCCTTCTTTGTTTGGAGGTGAACACAAAACTATTTCTTTACAACCTGCAATTTGAGCAGGAATTGCTAACATTAAAACCGTAGAAAATAAAGGTGCAGTGCCGCCAGGTATATATAAACCCACTTTTTGGATAGGCCTTTTTTCTTGCCAACAAGAAACTCCTTTTGTTGTTTCTACATATACTTTTTCTGTTTTTTGAGCAATATGAAACTTTGTAATATTTTCTTTTGCAAGATTAATAGCTTCTTTTAGTTCTGTTGAAATTAAAGAAATAGCTTCTTTAATTTCTGCTAAAGTAACCAGGTTACTCTCTAAAGTAACACCATCAAACTTCTTGGTATATTTTACAATAGCAATATCTCCATTCTTTTGAATATCTGTAAACACTTCGTTTACAGTACCTTCAATATCATCAACTGTTTTTGTTGGTCTTTCTAAGATTTTATTCCAATCTTTTTTCTGAGGATTTATGATTGTATTCATGTTATAGTACCATTTTTTCAATAGGACATACTAAAATACCTTCTGCCCCATTTTCTTTTAATCCGTCAATAATTTCCCAAAACTGATTTTTAGAAATTACTGTGTGCACAGAGCTCCAACCTTCTTCTGCTAATGGCAAAACAGTAGGACTTCTCATTCCTGGCAATAAGCTTAAAATAGTATCTAGCTTATCATTTGGTGCATTTAATAAAACATACTTAGAGTCTCTTCCTTTTAATACAGATTGAATTCTAAATTGAATTTTATCTAAAATAGCCTTTCTTTCGTCAGAAATTAAGGGTGAAACTGCCAAAACAGCTTCAGATTGTAATAAAACTTCTATTTCTTTTAAGCCGTTTTTAAATAACGTACTTCCACTAGAAACAATATCACAAATTCCGTCTGCTAAACCAATATTAGGCGCAATCTCTACAGAACCACTAATGGTGTGTAATTGTGCTGCTATATTCTGTTCATTTAAAAACTTTTTTACGGTCTCTGGGTAAGACGTTGCAATTCTTTTTCCTTCTAAATCTTTTAATGAATTTGCTTTAGAATCTTTTGGCACCGCAATAGAAACTTTACATTTAGAAAATCCTAAACGCTCCACAAACTCTAAATCGTTTCCTTTTTCTATTAATACATTCTCTCCAATAATAGCAGCATCTACTACCCCATCTCTTAAATACTGTGGAATATCTCCGTTTCTTAAATAGAAAACTTCTACTGGAAAATTTCTTGCAGAAGCTTTTAATTGATCTTTTCCGTTATCTATAGAAATACCAATGTCTTTTAAGATTCTCATAGAATCTTCATTTAACCTTCCTGACTTTTGTACTGCAATTCTTAAATTACTCATTTTTGTTTGTTTGGTGCTTGAACAAATACGGTTTTAAACTAAAAAAACCTGTTTGATTTGCTCAAACAGGTTTATAAATATTTTGATTTTATTCAATACATTTTTAAATCGCTTGATTGCAATTGTAAAAATGATGATGATGTGTTTGAATAAATTTCATGTATTTCTTAATTATATGCAAATATCTAGATTTTATTTTTAATAGCAGTAATTGTCCATCAAAAAAATGAAATAACATATAATTTTTATCAATTTGTTAATATTTGTTTAAAATTAATGTTTAAAACAAAAAAAACTGAGCGTTATACTCAGTTTTTAATATTTAAATAAAAATTTCTAAAATTAGCCTAAAAATATTAGCTAAGTTTAGCCAACTAGATTTCTAGTAGTATTCTAATTGTATTGCGTATGCCATATAATTTTAAAGCTTAATTAAATCTAGGTCTAATTTATTTTCTAAAGAGAGAAAAAACGTATAATCTTTAGCAGTTTCTTTTAACGCATCAAAACGTCCAGAAGCACCACCATGGCCAGCTTCCATATCTGTTCTTAATAGTAATAAATTATCATCTGTTTTTAATTCACGTAATTTAGCAACCCATTTTGCAGGCTCCCAATATTGTACTTGAGAATCGTGATAACCAGTGGTTACTAACATATTTGGATACGATTTTGCACTTACTTGATCATAAGGTGAATAAGATTTAATATAGTCGTAATATTCCTTATCATTCGGATTCCCCCATTCATCGTATTCCCCTGTTGTTAGTGGAATTGTATCGTCTATCATGGTAGATATAACATCTACAAAAGGCACTGCTGCAATAATACCGTTATACAATTCAGGATTCATATTTACAATTGCACCCATTAACAACCCTCCAGCAGAACCACCCATAGCGTATAAATGCTTGGCAGATGTATAATTATTTTCAATTAAATATTTAGAACAGTCTACAAAATCTGTAAACGTGTTCTTTTTATTTAACATTTTACCATCTTCATACCAATTTCTTCCTAAATATTCACTTCCACGTATGTGCGCCAAAGCATACACAAAGCCTCTATCTAAAAGACTTAAACGTGTTGTAGAAAAACCATCTGGAATTGTATACCCATATGAACCATACGCATATTGTAATAATGGCGTGTGCTCATCTAGCTTTGTGTCTTTATGATATACTAAAGAAATGGCTATTTTTTCTCCATCTCTAGCAGTAGCCCAAATACGCTTACTCTTATAGTTTTCTTTATTAAATTTTCCTCCTAAAACTTCTTGTTCTTTTTTAATTTCTTTAGATTTAGAATCCATATTAAAATCAATTACAGAGGCAGGCGTTGTCATAGAATTATATGAATAACGAATTACTTGCGTATCAAAATCTGGATTTGAATATACTCCTACAGAATATGTTTCTTCATTAAAGGGAAGGTAATAATCTGCTGTTTTATCCCAACGTTTAATGCGAACCTTGTTTAATCCGTTTGTACGTTCTTCTAAAACTAAATACTCTTTAAAAATAGAAGAATCTTCTAACAATGTATCTTCTCTATGCGGAATAACGTCTACCCAGTTTTCTTTGGTTGTAGCAGAAACTGGAGTCTTCATTAATTTAAAATTGGTAGCCTTGTCTTTATTTGTTAGTAAATAAAAAGAATCTTCAAAATGAGAAACACTATATTCTAAATCGCGCTCACGCGCTTGAAGCATTGTAAATGCACCTGTAGGATTATTTGCATCTAAATACTGAGCCTCTGTAGAAATGGTGCTATACGAGCCTATAATAATGTATTTATCTGATTTTGATTTTGTTACATACGTTCCAAAAGTTTCATCTTTTTCATGAAAAACCTCAATATCTTCTGATGCTAGTGTTCCTAATTCATGTCTAAAAATCTTCTCGCTTCTTAAAGTATTTGGATCTTTTTTGGTATAAAAAATAGTTTTGTTATCATTAGCCCAAACAGAACCACCCGTTGTGTTTTCTATAATATCTTTGTAAACTTCGCCTGTTTCTAAATTCTTTATACGCAAGAAGTATTGTCTTCTGCTAATGGTATCCGTTGCAAAAACAGCTAATTTATTATCATTAGAAATATTTAAACCTCCTAATTGAAAATAATCGAAATCTTTAGCCATTTCATTTACATTAAACATTACCTGCTCTTCGGTTTCTAAATTGTCTTTCTTTCTGCTATAAATAGGGTATTGCATTCCTTTTTCAAAACGCGTAATATAAAAATAACCATTGTCTTTATAAGGTACAGAAGAATCATCCTCTTTAATTCTACCTTTCATTTCTTGGAATAAGGTCTCTTCAAAGTTCTTAGAGAACTCGGTAACTTTATCGTGGTAGATATTTTCTTCCTCTAAATAATTAATTACTTTTTGAGTTTGCTTATCTTTTACAGCAGCAAGTTTCTGTTCATCAGTTAAACGCATCCAGAAATAGTTATCTATTCTAACATCTCCGTGTTTTTCTAATGTTGTTGGTTGTTTCTCTGCTGCAGGTGTATTTGCATCTATATTTTTCATTGGATTATTTTTACAAGCGGTTGCAAAAATAAGACTTAAAACAATAATTGTACTATATAATTTTCTCATTTTTGATTGATTTTATTAATTTATAAATATTTAAGCAATTAACCCTAGTATCCCCACAATACCTGCTAAAATGTAAATTGATAAAATTATGATAGTAAAAACACCCACAAATTTATAATGAGATTTTAGCATTTCAAAAGCTGCCGCTAAAATGGCATCATCTTTAGTATTTAGAGCCTTTTTTAACTTTACAGAAAACTGGTATAAATAATACAGTGGAAAGACATAAATGGCAATCATTAAAATATAAAAAATTGTCATTGCAGTGCCTAAATTAATTGGCATTGTTGCGGCTTCTGGCATATTATTATAAATAGTACCCACAAAAAAGCTGCTTAGAAGTAATATTCCTAAACCTATAAATCCTAAAATAGATAAGAATTTACACCATTTTGCTGTTTCTTTTAAAAAACCTTTTGCGGCGCTTGTTATGGTTAGCTGCTCTAATTCTGTAATTGCATTTTGCATATTTGTATCTTTAGTTCGTTATAAAAAATCAAAAATAGTGAATTTTAAATTTTAACATAAAAAAAGCCACAAATATTATATTTGTGGCTTTTAAATCTAATTTTTAAGTTTACTTTTTAAACTCAGAAATTGTATTTTTAATAATAGAAATACAATCCATTAATTGCACTTCTGTCATTACTAAAGGTGGTGCAAAACGAATAATATTACCATGCGTTGGTTTTGCTAGTAAACCATTGTCTCTTAATTTCATACAAATATCCCAAGCAGTAGAACTATCTTCAGTATCATTTATTAAAATTGCGTTTAGTAAGCCTCTACCTCTAATAGATTTTACTAAATCATTGGTTTTACAAAATTCAGTTAATTCATGTCTAAAAATAGCACCTAATTTATCTGCGTTTATTGCTAATTTTTCATCAGCAACTACTTCTAAAGCCGCCATTGCTACTGCAGCAGCAATTGGGTTACCTCCAAAGGTAGAACCATGGTTACCCGGCCCAATTACATTCATTACAGCATCATTTGCTAAAACAGCAGAAACAGGATATGCCCCGCCGCTTAAAGCTTTTCCCAAAATTAATATATCTGGTTTTGTTTCTGGTGTTCCAGAACAGTTTTTCTCTGGACAGGCACAATTACCACAAGTTGCTAACAGACGCCCTGTTCTTGCAATACCTGTTTGTACTTCATCTGCAATAAACAATACATTATGTGCGGCACACATGTCTTTAGCTGTTGCTAAATAACCATCTGAAGGCACAAAAACGCCCGCTTCACCTTGTATTGGTTCCACTAAAAATGCAGCAATATTTTTGCTACTTTCTAGAGTTTCTTTTAAAGCTTGTAAATTATCGTATTCAATTTTAATGAAACCATTGGTATATGGTCCAAAATTCTTTCTAGCAACTTCATCGTTAGAAAAAGAGATAATTGTAGTTGTTCTTCCGTGAAAGTTGTTTTCACAGACTATTATTTCTGCTTTGTTCTCTTCAATTCCTTTAACTTCATACGCCCATTTTCTAGCAATTTTTAGAGCAGTCTCTACTGCTTCTGCTCCGGTATTCATTGGTAATAATTTATCAAAACCAAAATACGCAGTTGCAAATTTTTCATATTGCCCAAGCATGTCATTATGAAAAGCTCTAGACGTTAAGCTTAATGTTTTAGCTTGATTTGTCATGGCATCTACAATTTTCGGATGACAATGCCCTTGATTTACAGCTGAATAAGCTGATAAGAAGTCATAATATTTTTTTCCTTCTACATCCCAAACATTAACTCCTTCTCCTTTGCTTAAAACTACCGGAAGTGGATGATAATTGTTTGCCCCATGTTTACTCTCTAATGCTATCGCTTCTTGCGATGTAAGTTTGTTTAAAACAGCCATTTTTAATCGTATTAAATGTTTATAATTAAATAACCATTCCTGTTCTACCTTTATCCTCTCGAAGTTTCGAAAATTCAGCGTGGGAAAGAAATCATCCCCGAAGTCTTACAAAAGTAATTAAAATAATTAACTATTTAATAACTGTTTCATTAGATTTTTGGTCGTACCCTAAAGGTTTTGGTTTGTACGCTGTCTTTTCTTCATCCTTTAGAAAAGGATACCGTTTCAATTTCTACCGCACGCTTCAAACCTAAAAACTAGTTCCTTTAAATTATCTATAGTTCTTTTGTACTTCACAGATTTCAAAAACAGCTAAGGTCTTTTTATCATAAAAAACAACATCCCTCTGCATTTCTTTTCCTAATTTTGCAAACCAAAATAATTAAAAATGCCACGCAGAGAACGAAACAAATTTGTAAAGAAAAATCAAATTTTAGAATTAAAAATTGAAGATTACGCTTTTGGAGGAAAAGGAATTGCAAGAATTCATTCAGAAGAAGGAAGTTTTGTCATTTTTATACCTAATACCCTACCTGGCCAATTGGTAAAAGCACAGATTAATAAATCGAGTAAGAACTACGCAGAAGCCAAGTTAATAGATGTTTTAGAGCCCTCTAAAGATGAGATTGAAGTTCCGTATCAAGACATTCCTGGCGCACCCTACATTCAATTACCAATAGAATTACAGCATCAATATAAAAAGGAAAGTACCCTGTCTTTATTCAAAAAAATAGGAAAAGTAGAAAACATAGAAGATTTATTTGATGAGTTTGTAAGCTCCCCAAATGTATTTCATTATCGAAATAAAATGGAATATGGTTTTTCTGCAATTGGCTATGATAGAGGCACAAAAAGAGATAAAGATGAGTTTACACTTGGTTTTAAAAGACGCGGTGTTTGGTGGATGGGAGATAATTTGGACAAAGATTCTGGTTTGTTTGACAAACAAATGGAAGACAATCTAAAAAACATTAGACAATATTGTATAGATACAGGGTTAGAGCCATGGCACGGTCCAAAAAGAGAAGGCTTTTTTAGATACTTTGTAGTAAGAAAATCTTTTAAAACAGACGAGTTATTATGTAATCTAGTAACTACATCTCCCAATTTAGATCAATTTGATTTGCAGAAATTTGCAGACTTTCTAAAAGGTATTTTTGGAGATCGTTTGGCTGGTTTATTGCACACAATTAATGATGAAACTGGTGATAGAACCATTGCTACCTCTGGAAGTATCGATTTAGTGTACGGAAAAGATAAAATTGTAGAAGAATTATTAGGCTTAAATTTTGAGATTAGTATGAAAAGCTTTTTTCAAACCAATCCTAAATGCGCAGAAAAACTATATAATAAAGTAGTAGAGTATGTTTTAGAAGACAAATCTAAAGTAGACAATACTGTGGTTATGGATTTGTTTTGTGGTACCGGAACTATTGGACAAATTGTAGCTTCTAAAAGTGAAAATGCAAAAATTGTTGGGGTAGACATTGTAGCTTCTGCTATTGAAGATGCAGAGAAAAATGCTAAAAGAAATAATATTGATGGCTTAAAATTTTATGCAGCAGATGTTGGTAAATTTTTAACTGCCCACCCAGAATATGAAAATAAAATAAAAACCATTATTTTAGATCCTGCCAGAGCAGGAATTGCTCCAAAAACACTTCAAAAAATAATTAATTTAAATGCAGATAGAATGGTTTATGTTTCTTGCAACCCTGCCACACAAGCAAGAGACACAGAGTTGCTAAGAGAAGCTGGTTATTTAATTAAAAAAATTAGTTTAGTAGATCAATTTCCACATACTGCGCATATTGAAACAGTCGTTTTATTTGAGAAAAGTTAAATTTATTCCTAATTTATTAAAGTTTAAATTTTATTTCTAAAAATGAAACTATTTTAGCAAAACAAAAAATAATACATTTATTTAAAACATAAAGATATGAAGATAAAGTTATCAGAATCAGCAATTGAATCTAAATTAGAGAAACTATTAGAATGGGAATATTACGATAACGCATTACATACAGATTTTGAATTTGATAATTTTAAAGATTGTATGTCTGCTATGAACAGAATCGCTTTTGAATGTGAAGCATTAAATCACCACCCAGAATGGACAAACGTTTATAATACTTTAGATATTACCTTAACAACGCATGACGCAGGTGGTGTTACAGAATTAGACTTTAAATTGGCTGCTGCAATTAATATAATTGTAGAAGTTGAAGAGGAATAATACGATAAAAACAATCTAATTCTTATATTTGAGTTGTGAAAAATAATATCTTATTTCTATTGTTACTAATAAGCATCCTTTCCGCCTGCGAAAAAGATGATTTTTGTATAGAAAACCCAGTTACTTCAAAGTTAATCATAGATTTTTATGACGATACCAACAGAGAAACTTTAAAAAATGTGCAAAAATTTTCTATTATTTCAGAAGACAAAATTGACAGCCTTTTTACTAACAAAACGGTCAATAGTATCTCAATACCTCTAAATTCTCTAAAAGAAGAGACTGTTTACACTTTAAAGAAAAATGAATCTGGTGGCGCAACAGTAGATAATAAAATTGCCACATTTACTATTAAATACAATACTACAGAAGAATTTGTTTCTAGATCTTGCGGTTTTAAAGTAGTCTTTATTAATGTATCATTTTCTTCAGACACGAATAATTGGATAACAGATTTTACACCAACCACAATTATTAATCTAGACGACCAAAGCGAAGCGCATGTACAAATATTTCATTAGCATTTGTTTGTTTTTTGTTTTTGCAGAAAATTTCTCTCAAGAACAAAAGAAAGATAGTATTTTTAATCAAAAAAAAGATACGCTTATTCATAAAACCAATTATGGTTTGCGTTTAGGAATAGATATTAGTAAACCTCTCTTTTCTTCTTTATATAGCAATTATGCCGGTTTAGAAATTGTAACAGACTACAGAATTAAAAAAAACATATATGTAGCGGCAGAATTGGGTTTTGAAGAAAAAACAAGTACAGAAGATTACTCAATTTCTACCTCTAAAGGAAATTATATTCGGTTAGGTCTTAATTACAATGCTTACAAGAATTGGTTAGACATGAATAATGAAGTTTTTGTTGGATACAGGTATGGTTTTAGTTTATTTAAACAGACTTTAAATAGCTACACAACCAACGTTTCCGATGCACAAAATGGTAATTATTTTCCTTCAATTTTAAACACTGCTAGCCAATCTTCTTCAAACTTAAATGCACATTGGTCTGAACTTATGTTGGGAATAAAAGTAGAAACTTTAAAAAACGTTTATATTGGCTTTAGTGTTTCTTACAAAATATTAATGAGTGTAAAAGATCCAAAAGACTTTAAAACGTTATATTCTCCTGGATTTAATAGAATTTTTGAGAGTAATACCGGTTTTGGTATAAATTATACCGTAAGCTACCTAATTCCTTTTTCTAAAAAGTAAATTCACTTTATAAGTTGCTAAATTTTTAGTAACTTTATAATATGTTTTAATTTAAAACTTCAAAAATGAATAAAATATCAAGTGTAAACTTAGAAGATTTTTTATCTAACGACCCAACGAGAAAACAAAACTTTATAAATGAAATTGGTCACGCATACGAAAACATAGGTTTTGTAGCGTTAAAAGGTCATTTTTTAGACGATACCTTAGTAACAGATTTATACAGTGAAATAAAGAACTTTTTTGAGTTACCAGTAGCTACAAAAGAAAGCTATGAAATACCAGGAATTGGTGGGCAAAGAGGGTATGTTTCTTTTGGAAAGGAATCTGCTAAAGGTAAAAAAGAAGGTGATTTAAAAGAGTTTTGGCATTTTGGACAATATGTAGAAGATGATGCAGAAAGAGCAAAAGAATACCCAGAAAATGTATCTGTAAATGAACTTGCAAGGTTTAATGAAGTGGGAAAGCAAACCTATAAAATGTTAGAAAAAACAGCTAAATATGTATTGCGTTCTTTAGCATTGCATTTAGATTTAGAAGAAACATATTTTGATTATTATATAAAAAACGGGAATAGTATCTTACGTCCTATTCATTATCCGCCAATAGCAACAGAACCAAAAGGTGCAGAAAGAGCTGCAGCACACGGAGATATTAATTTAATTACGCTCTTAATGGGGGCACAAGGAAAAGGTTTGCAAGTGCAAAACCATACAGGAGATTGGATTGATGCCATGGCAGAACCAGATGAGATAATGATTAATGTTGGAGACATGTTGGCAAGACATAGTAACAATAAATTAAAATCTACCATTCACAGGGTTGTAAACCCCCCAAAAGAAATGTGGGGTACTTCTAGATATTCTATTCCGTTTTTTATGCATCCAATATCAGAAATGAAATTAGATGTATTAGAAAACTGTATTGATGCAGAAAATCCAAAACAATTTGAAGACATTACTGCTGGTGAATTTCTAGACCAACGTTTATTAGAGTTAGGCCTAAAAAAATAAAGCAATTATTGTTTAATGATACTTGACAAAAATGGATTTTAAAGACCAATTAAAAAATTTATTTCCAGAACATGAGGAAAAATTAGAACCAATAAAAGAGAAATCTAATGTGTGGTTGCAAGACGATCCAATAATCTGTAAATATGAAAAGCGAAAAGGAAAACCAATTACAATTCTAGAGGGCTATACTGGTGCTACTTCTGATTTTAAAATTTTAGCAAAAGAAATTAAAACCAAACTTTCTGTTGGTGGTAGTTTTAAAGATGATAAAATAATTATTCAAGGAGATTACAGAGATACCATAATGACGATGCTAAAGGCAAAAGGCTTTAAAGTAAAAAGAGTTGGCGGTTAAAAAAACACATATGAGTAAAAAAGAATCTGAATTAATTTTAAATGAAGATGGTAGTGTTTATCATCTTAATTTAAAACCAGAACATATTGCCCACGATATTATATTTGTTGGTGATCAAGATAGAGTTGCAGAAATTACCAATAAATTTGATTTTGTTGAATTTACTACTCAAAAAAGAGAATTTAAAACAACAACAGGCAGTTATAAAGGAAAAAAAATAACTGTAATTTCTACAGGAATTGGTCCAGATAATATAGATATTGTACTAAACGAACTAGATGCACTTGTAAATATCGATTTAAAAACAAGAAAGCCAAAAACAAATTTAACTACATTAAATATTGTAAGAATTGGCACTTCTGGAGCATTACAAAAAGACATTCCTATAGATTCTTTCTTGATGAGCTCTCATGCTTTAGATTTAAATGGTATGTTACATGCTTATCAAATTGAAGAAATTTCTAATATTGCAATTGAAAATGCCTTTATAAAGCATACTAATTGGAGCGCAAAGAAATCGAATCCTATTTTAATCGAAAACAGTAATAAATTGGCTAAAAAACTATCATCAGATAAAGTTTTTACAGGCATTACTGCCACAGCTGGTGGGTTTTACGGTCCACAAGGAAGGGTTTTACGTTTGCCGTTGCAAGACGCAGAGATTAATTCTAAAATAGATTCTTTTAATTTTAATGGAAATAGAATTACCAATTTAGAAATGGAAACTTCTGCTATTTATGGTTTGGCTAAATTGCTAGGGCATGAAGCTGTTTCTATGAATGCTATTATTGCAAACAGAGCAACAGGAGCTTTTAGTAAAGATTACAAAAAGGTTGTAACAGAATTAATAGAATATACGTTAAACAAATTAACCGCATAAATGACGCATTTAAAAGTTGGTGGCGTACCAGAACACTTTAATTACCCTTGGTATTTAACCCTAAAAAATAAAGAATACACTAAAGAAAGCATCAATCTTAGATGGCAAGATTTCCCAGGAGGAACAGGAGATATGTGCAAGGCTTTGCGTTCTGGAGATTTAGATATTGCGATTGTTTTAACCGAAGGAATTATTAAAGATATTGCCGCAGGAAATCCATCTAAAATTGTACAAACATTTGTAAATACGCCTTTAATTTGGGGGATTCATGTAAGTGCTAAATCTGCATTTAAAACAATTAAAGATTTAGAGCATGCCACAATTGCAATTAGTAGATTTGGTTCGGGTTCTCATTTAATGGCAATTGTAAATGCATTTAATCAAGGTTGGAAAGTTGAAAACCTAAAATTTAAGGTAATTGGAAATTTACAAGGCGGTATTGATGCTTTAGAAAACGAGGAAGCCGATTATTTTATGTGGGAGCGTTTTACAACAAAACCATTAGTAGATAATGGTGTTTTTAGAAGAATTGCAAACTGTCCTACTCCTTGGCCTTGTTTTGTAATTGCGGTTAGAAATGAAGTGTTAGAAAATAATTTTGCTGAAGTTAAAAAGGTTTTAAATATTATAAATAAACAAACTGTAGATTTTAAGAATATTAAAAACATAGATGTAATTCTTGCAGAACGTTATGAACAGAAATTAGAAGATATTCAAAAATGGTTAAAAATAACAACGTGGACTGATGGAAAGCCCATTACAAAAAACTTAATTATACGAATACAAAATAAAATGGTAAAATTTAACGTTATAGAAAACATGAAAGTTTCAGGTAAATTCATGAAAAACATGTACATTTGATTACTAAATTTATAAATAAATGAAAAAAGTAGTATTTTTTGCAATTTGTATAGTAGGAAGCATTTGCTTTTCTTCTTGCAGAAGTACCTCCAAACCTTGTGGTCTAGCAGACTATTCCACAGTTGATCAACTTATAATAAAACAATCCGTTTTATTATAGATTTTTTTTATTTTTAATTCAACTCATTAATAATCCGCTTTTTTAGCGGATTTTTTGTTTACATTTTTCATAATTCTTTAGTGAGTGTTTTTTTAGTACATTTTTTACCAGAGAATTGGCTTCTCTCCTATTTTCTCTAAATATACATTTGTTTTAGAAAAATGTTTACTACCAAACCAACCTCTCCAAGCTCCTAAAGGTGAAGGATGTGGTGCTGTAAAAACTTTGTGCTTATTGGTATCAATCAATTTTATTTTACTTTCAGCAAACTTTCCCCAGAGTAAAAAGACCACATGTTCTTTTTCTTTAGAGATTTGCACAATTACTTCGTCTGTAAAAATCTCCCACCCTTTCTTTTGATGACTTCCTGCTTCATTTGCCCTTACTGTTAAAGTTGCATTCATTAATAAAACGCCTTGTTTTGCCCATTTTTCTAAATTTCCACTTTGTGAAACTTCTTTATCTAAATCTGTAGCAATTTCTTTAAATATATTTTTTAATGAAGGTGGATGCTTTATGCCGTCTTTCACCGAAAAACACAATCCATTTGCTTGGTTCTTGTCATGATAAGGATCTTGACCAATAATAACAACCTTTACAGAGTTTAAAGAACAAAGATTAAATGCAGCAAAAATATCTTTTTGCTCGGGATAACATAAGCTTGTTTTATACTCTAGATCAATAAAACGAGTTAAATCTTTAAAATATAATTTTTCAAACTCTTTTTGTAAAATATTTTTCCAGCTATCCGCTATTTTTAGCTTCATTGTTCCTTATTTTTGTAGAAAATCAAAATTACGAATTTGAACACGAATATTTCAGAAAAAACATTACAAGATTTAGAGTTTTCTACGGTTTTACAGCATATATCAGAACATTGCATTTCTGGTTTAGGAAAAGAAAGAGTGCGTGAAATTGAGCCAATAACTAGTAGAAAGCAACTTTTTATAGAATTACATTTGGTAAATGAGTATTTATCTTCATTTCAAAGTGAAAATAGAGTGCCAAATCATGGCTTTGATAATGTAACGGAAAGTGTAAAACGATTAAAAATAGAAAATAGCTTTATAGAAACAGAAGCATTCTTAAAAATAGCAAGCACATCTCTTACCGTAAATGAGCATATTAAGTTTTTCAAAAAGTTAAAATTGCAATTTCCTACCTTTTTTGAGCTTTCTCAAAAAATAGAGTTTACTACTTACATAGATGATGAAATTAAAAAAATAATTGACATCTCTGGCGAAGTGAAAAACAACGCATCTTCTTCTTTAAAACAAATAAGAAGAGATATTAATAATATTCGTGGTAAAATTGGGGCTAGTTTTTCTAGTGCCCTTTCAAAATCTATTGCAGCGGGTTATTTAGATGATATTAAAGAAACGGTTGTAGACAACCAACGTGTTTTAGCTGTTTCTGCAATGCATAGGCGTAAAATTTCGGGAAGTCTATTAGGTTCTTCAAAATCTGGAAATATTGTATACATTGCACCTCAAGCAACTTTAGCCTACAGTAGAGAATATCAAAATTTGGTATATGAAGAGAAACAAGAAGTAATAAAAATATTACGAGCTTTGGCCGAAACAATTAGGCCGTTTACCAGTCTTTTAGAAGAGTATTTAGAATACTTAACACACATAGATGCTGTTGGGTCTAAAGCGAAGTACGCGTTAGAAATGAATGCTATTTTGCCTATAATTACTAAAGAAAAAAGAATCTTCTTTAAAAATGCATTTCATCCTGTATTATGGCGAAAGAATAATGCTCAAAAAGTAAAAACCATTCCGCAGTCTATAGAGCTAAATGAAAAACAACAAATTATTGTTATTTCTGGACCAAATGCAGGTGGAAAAAGTATTACGTTAAAAACCATTGGTTTATTACAGTTAATGCTACAAAGCGGAATTTTAATTCCTGTTGATGAACGCAGTCAGACCTTTGTTTTTGATACGATATTAACAGATATTGGAGACAACCAGTCTATAGAAAATCAGTTAAGTACCTACAGTTACCGTTTAAAAAACATGCGGAACTTTTTACGTAAATGTGGAGAAAGCACTTTGTTTTTAATTGATGAATTTGGTACCGGTTCAGACCCAGAATTGGGAGGCGCTTTAGCAGAAATATTCCTAGAAGAGTTTTATGAGAAAAAAGCCTTTGGTATTATTACTACGCACTATTCTAATTTAAAGGTATTAGCTAACGAATTAGAAAATGTAACCAATGCAAACATGCAGTTTGATGAACGTACTTTAGAACCTTTATATAAGTTGTTTGTTGGGCAAGCCGGTAGTTCTTTTACTTTTGAAGTGGCTCAGAAAAATGGTATTCCGTTTAGTATCATCAACAAAGCAAAAAAACGAGTAGATACAGAAAAAGTACGTTTAGATAAAACCATTTCTAAACTACAAAAAGAGAGAACACAATTACAACGGAACTCAGATAGCTTAGAAAAGCAACGCACAATAGGAAAAGAGCATTTAGAAAGTTTACAAGAGAAGGAAGATAAAATTCAATTAAAGTTAGCCGGATTTCAAGAGTTGTATGACAGCAACCAAAGAATGCTTTCTTTAGGTAGAAAAATTAACGAATTTCTAAATAAATACTTTCAGAATAACAATAAGAAAGAATTAAACACCAATTTTAACAAATGGGTGGTAGATGAAAAGGTGAAATATGCCAAGAAGAACCCATTAACTCCAAAAACAAAATCTCAGAAACAAGTTGCAAAAGTTGTTGAAAAACAAATGCAAGAGGTAATTAAAAAAGTAGAGAAAGAAGTTCTGCAAAAGGTAGTTGAAGTGCGCAAAGAAAAGAAAATAGAAGCAGTTAAAATTGCCGAAGAAAAAGCAACTTATAATTATCAAATAAATGATAGAGTTCGAATTAAAGACTCTAACTCTATTGGTACTATTGATAAAATTGAAAAGAAAAACGTAATTATTAATTACGGTATTTTTACTACGAAGACTTCTTTGAGTAACTTAGAGTTGGTAGAGCGGGTAAAAAAATAAATAAAAAACAAGAAGAACAGTAATAAAAAAAGCGATAAGTATAGAGAGTTATTCTTCTATACTTATCGCTTTTTTTTAAAATTTTATGAGCTTTACTTCTTAACCAATACCCAAAGTTCTACTTCTTCAGTACCACGCCAATGTTGGTCTCTTTTGGTTTTATCTGAAGCTACTTTTACAGATTTCTTTAAACATTTTTCTAACTCAAAACGCACTCCTTTCGCCAATTCCTTTTCTATTGGGTGCTCTTTAGATGCTTTTGTTATTTGACCTAAATTAGAGAAAAGTATCACTAGTTTACCATCTTTAGCCAATCTATTATTTGCTTCTGCAAAAAACTTAGGAAATAAATTTTTGTTATAATAAATAGCCTCATCAATTTTTCCAAGACTAGAAGCTGCTGGCAACCAAGGTGGATTGAATACAATTAATTCTGATTCATTTTTTAAATCACCAAAAAGGTTTGCATCACTTAATTCTATCTTACGAGACAATTTTGTGTCTCCCATAAATTCTTTTAAACCAGCAATAGCATTCGGATTAGTATCTGTACCAAAAACTTTTTGAAAACCGTGCTGCACCATTTGAAAAGCTAAAACACCACTACCAATACCTACATCTATAGCAGATTTCTTAGCACCTTTGTAACGCTTTAACCAATTATCAAACAAAATTAAATGATCGAAACGAGTTGGGAAATACGTACCGTAGAACGGATGTATTTTATTTCTTAAAACTGGTACTTTAATTCCGTTTTTATACCATTGCCAGGCACTATTTAACCCTTGCACTTGAGGAAAAGTTAAAAAGAATTTGTTATTTTCTGGATAGAACTTTTCTAACCAACCAATACTTGGTGCTTTTTGAACCGCAACAGCTTGATCTATAATCTCTATAAAAACCTGATTAGATAGTTTATGATATTCTGCTCTATACGCGCGTTGCTCTGAAAACGTTTTATTTGGTAATCTATTCTTTAAATGCTTGTGCAACTCTTTTAAAAGCATCATTCCGTTGCTATAAAAGTCTGTAATTACAACAGATGCCCCTTCTTTCATTGCATAAATAGTAGCTCTTACATCTGTAGTGCTTTCAAATTTTATTATAGTTTCTCCAGGAACTGTTGGTACTGGCTTGTTTATTTGTAATTCTGAATTCATCAATTGATAGTACATTAAAGCGTTTTACCAGCTAATGTGGTTCGTAAAACGTGTGTTTAAACTAGGCTAATACATCGTATTATATAGCAAACAGACATTAAGTTGATTGCTTTTGTATTCATATTCTAAATACGATGGCGCAAATATACTTTTAAAAACCTATAAATGCCACTATAAATGGATAATACAGAAAGAATACAATTTATTAGTACTGAAATGTTTCCATAGAAAATTAACAGTATTTTAAATGTTTTATTATAGAATCAATAAAAATAACGAAAGAAGTTTTTTATGGGATTGATTTGATTTAATTATTCAGATATTTGTAGTAGAACATTTATTACCCAACCAATGATTTCAAACACTGTTTTAGAACAACTTCACAAATCTCTTTCTGGTGATGTACTTTTTGATAGTTTACACAAAACTTTGTATGCTACAGATGCATCTGTGTATCGAAAAATACCTTTGGCGGTTGCCTATCCTAAAGATGATAAAGATCTTAAAAGCTTAATTAAGTTTGCTACTAAAAATAGCATTACTTTAATACCGAGAACCGCAGGAACTTCTTTAGCTGGCCAATGCGTTGGAGACGGAATTGTAGTAGATGTTTCTAAACATTTTACAAAAATTATTTCTTTTAATGAAACTGCAAAATCTATAAAACTAGAACCCGGAATTGTAAGAGATTCTTTAAATGTATATTTAAAACCGTTTGGTTTATTTTTTGGCCCAAATACTTCTACCTCTAATCGTTGTATGATGGGTGGTATGGTTGGTAACAACTCTTCTGGAAGTACCTCTATAAAATATGGAGTTACACGTGATAAGGTATTAGAAATTGAAGCAATTTTAAGTGACGGATCTTTTGTTACTTTTAAAGAGATTACATCTCAAGAATTTGTTGCTAAAACAAAGGAAAATACTTTAGAGGGCACTATTTACAAAACTATTTTTGAAGAACTTTCATCAGAAAAGAATCAGTTAGAAATAAAAGAACAGTTTCCAAAAGAAATAATACATAGAAGAAATACTGGGTATGCTGTTGATGAATTTTTAACATCAGATTTATTTGGTGGAACAACACCCACTATAAACGTTGCAAAGTTCTTATCTGGTAGTGAAGGCACCTTAGCTTTTTCTACTTCAATTACATTGCAATTAGACGATTTGCCGCCAACAGAAAGTATTATGGTATGTACCCATTTTACAAGTATAAATGAAAGTTTACTTGCGACAGTTACAGCAATGAAACATAATTTATATAATTGTGAATTAATGGATAAAACCATTTTAGATTGCACCAAAAACAATCGTGATCTTGCTAAAAATAGGTTCTTTTTACAAGGAGACCCAAAAGCAGTTTTAATGCTAGAGATCTCTGCAAATACTATTGAAGCTGCAGAAATCTTAGCAAATAATTTAATTGCAGATTTAGAAAAAAATAGCTTTGGTTACCATCATCCAAAGGTTTATGGAAAAGATATTGCGAAGGTGCATTATTTAAGAAAAGCAGGTTTGGGTGCTTTGGGAAACATGATTGGTGATAAAAAAGCAGTAGCTTGTATAGAAGACACAGCTGTAGCACTAGAAGATTTACCAAATTATATTGAAGAGTTTACTCAGATTATGGATAAGTATCAGCAAAACGCGGTGTATTACGCGCATGCAGGTGCTGGAGAATTGCATTTACGTCCTATTTTAAATTTAAAGAAAAAGGAAGATGTAGTCTTATTTAGGAAGATTACAACTGAAACTGCAGAACTAGTAAAAAAATATAAAGGTTCTTTTTCTGGAGAGCACGGAGACGGAATTGTACGTGCAGAATTTATACCTTTAATGATTGGTGAACAGAATTATCAATTATTAAGGCGTATTAAAAAAGCATTTGACCCCAACAATATTTTTAATAAAGGAAAAATTACAGATGCTTTTACTATGGACGAAAGTCTGCGGTATGAAGTGGATAGAATTGAGCCAGAAATTAAAACGATTCTAAACTTTTCCGATAGTGAAGGAATTTTAAAGCTTGCAGAAAAGTGCAACGGTTCTGGTGATTGCAGGAAACCGGTAGAAGCTGGCGGTACCATGTGCCCTAGTTATAGAGCAACCAAAGATGAAAAAGATACTACCCGCGCAAGAGCGAATACATTGCGAGAGTTTTTAACCAACTCAGAAGAAGCTAATAAGTTTAATCATAAGGAATTAAAAGACGTTTTCGATTTGTGTCTAAGTTGCAAAGCATGTGCATCAGAATGCCCAAGTAATGTAGATATTGCAACGATGAAAGCAGAATTCTTATATCAATATCAAGAAACAAATGGCTATTCTTTTAGAAGTAAACTGTTTGCAAATAATGTAAAATATAATAAACTTGGTAGCATTGCTCCTGCTTTAACAAACGCAATTTTAAGTACTCCTTTTGCAAAGGCTGCAATGGGCGTTGCACAGCAAAGGCGTGTTCCTAAATTGGCACCAAAAACCTTAAAAAAATGGTATCAAAAGCAACCTAAATCTAACCATAAGAAAGTTGTTTACTTATTTTGTGATGAGTTTACTAATTTTTATGATGTAGAAATTGGTAAAGATGCTTTTATCCTTTTTGAAAAATTAGGTTATAATTTACAAATTATAAATCATGAAGAATCTGGAAGAAGTTTTATTTCTAAAGGTTTTTTAAAGGAGGCTAAGGTAGTTTGTAATCTAAATGTTGCCATATTTAAAGACATCATAACAGAAGAAACCCCTTTAATTGGTGTAGAACCTTCGGCAATATTAACGTTTAGAGATGAGTATATACGTTTGGCAGACGATAAACTATCCGCAGAAAAAATTGCAAAAAATGTGTTTACTTTTGAAGAGTTTTTAGCAAAAGAAATTGAAAAAGGAAATTTAGATTCTTCGCATTTTACACAAGAAACCAAAACGCTTAAAATTCACGGACATTGTCACCAAAAGGCATTATCTGGAACGCATTCAAGTTTTCAAATTTTAAATATTCCCACCAATTATTCGGTAACAATTATAAACTCTGGTTGTTGTGGTATGGCAGGCTCTTTTGGTTATGAAAAAGAACATTATAATATTTCGATGCAAGTAGGAGAAGACACCTTGTTTCCAAAGCTAAGAAATACACCAAAAGAAACAGAAATAGTGGCTGCAGGAACCAGTTGTAGACACCAAATTTTTGATGGTACTGCAAGAATTGCAAAACACCCCATAACAATTCTAAAAGAAGCGCTATCTTCGAAAAATGCAAAGTAAAAGTAAAGGAACCGCCATGTTTGCCCTGATTGTAGCGGGAGAGGCAATTTTTTTATTGCCTTTTATTCTAATGCGTGTTTTTAAGCCTATAATTAGAGATGCTTTTTTAATATCTGATGCTGAAATTGGCGAAGCACAAGCTTTATATGGTGTTACTGCATTGGTGTCTTATTTCTTTGGAGGTTTTATTGCAGATAAGTGGGAACCTAAAAAATTATTAACTCTTTCTTTATTTCTTACTGCTATAGGTGGCTTTTGGATGACCTTGATACCGTCTATTTTTACACTTAAAATATTGTATGCTTTTTGGGGAATTTCTACGATCTTATTATTTTGGGCATCCTTAATAAAAGCAACAAGACAATGGGGTAATAAAAACAATCAAGGTATTTCTTTTGGTTTATTAGATGGTGGAAGAGGATTTTTTGCTGCTTCAATTGCTTTATTTGGAGCTTCGATATTAACCTGTTTTTTTCCAGAGAAAGGAGTAGAAATTACTTTTAGTAATAAGGTAGAAACGTTACAATACATTATAGGCACAATTACTGCTATTGTCTTTTTAGTGGCTTTGTTTGTTTGGAAAACACTTCCAAAAGATCTTGTGAAATTTGAAACAAGAAATGAGTTTCAATTCAATTTTAAAAAAGCTTTTTCTTTGATGAAGAAAAGAAACGTAATTTTCCATTCCATTATCATTTTTTGTGCTTATTGCTCTTATAAACTAACTGGAGTTTATGGAACTTATGCAAAAGATGTTTGGAATTATTCTTTGGAAGAAGCTACTTATTTCGCAGTTTTCATTCAATATTTACGTCCCATTGCAGCTATTTCTATTGGCTTACTTGCAGATAAATTCATTCCTTCAAAAATTATTGTTCCTTGTTTTTCTGTGGTAATAATCTCTTCTGCTATTTTAGGCTTCGGATTTTTTAACGAACAACCGGTATTTTTGTTATTTACCATTTTTATTTTTATGGCATTAGGAACTTATTCTTTAAGAGGTTTGTATTTTGCTATTATTGAGGAGACCAAAACGCCCATTCAACTGACCGGAACTTTAGTTGGAATTATATCTGTAGTCGGTTTTACACCTGATATATTTATGTCTTTATTTATTGGATATATGTTAGGAGAAAGCCCGACACTTATCGCCTATCAAAATTTATTTACAACATTTACAATTATTCCTATTATTGGTTTAATCGCCGCTTTGGGATTTAAAAAAAGCATATCAAAATTATGAGTAAAAAAAACAAATATATAGCAGATGAAAAACGCTATGAGAAAATGAACTACAGAAGAACAGGAAATAGCGGCTTGTTGTTGCCTGAACTTTCTTTAGGCTTGTGGCATAATTTTGGAGATAATGATAATTTTAAAAATGCGAGAAACCTTTTAAAATGTGCTTTTGACAACGGAATTACACATTTTGATTTGGCAAATAATTACGGACCAGCACCCGGCTCTGCTGAGAGAAATTTTGGTAAAATATTAAAAAAAGATTTTAGTGCCTATAGAGATGAACTTATAATATCTACCAAGGCAGGCTACGGAATGTGGCCAGGACCTTATGGAGATTTGGGTTCTAAGAAATTTTTAGTAGCTAGTTTAGATCAAAGTCTAAAAAGAATGGATTTAGATTATGTTGATATTTTTTATCATCATAGACCAGATTCTGAAACACCTTTAGAAGAAACAATGGGTACTTTAGATTTAATGGTAAGACAAGGAAAGGCTTTATATGTTGGTATTTCTAACTATAGACCCGAAGAGGCTGCAAAAGCTTTTAAAATTTTACAAGATTTAGGAACTCCTTGTTTAATTCATCAGCCAAACTATAATTTATTTGATAGGTGGATTGAAGACGGGTTACTAAATTTATTAGAAAATTCTGGTGTGGGTGCTATTTGCTTTTCTCCTTTGGCACAAGGAATGTTAACAGATAAATACCTTAAAGGACTGCCAAAAGATTCTAGAGCCATAAAGGATAGCCCGTTTTTAAATACAAACCAAGTACTAGAAAAGTTACCAAAAATTAAAGCATTGCATGCCATTGCAGAAAATAGAAATCAAAGTTTAGCACAAATGGCTATTTCTTGGATTTTAAAAGAAAATAGAATTACATCTGTTCTTATTGGTGCAAGTAAAACATCTCAAATAATAGACAGTGTAAAGGCGATAAAAAATATTGTCTTTACAGAAAATGAAATTTTAGAAATAGAGAAGATTTTAAAAGCGGATTAAGAAGTCCAAAATTCTCTTTTCTTATTTAGTTCTTCTTCTTCATTCATAAACTCTTCAGCATCTTCTGGAGAAAGTACTTTTAAGAACGAAGGATGTTGCTCAATTGCAAATTCAATTTTTGTTACAATATCTGCAATACTTTCATTTTCATAATCAATTTCTAATGGTTCTTTAATCACCATAGACTGTAATACGTTTCTCTTTTTAATACTTAGTCCCTTTTTATCAAAAGAACGCCTAAAACCGTCTATAACAATTGGCACTACAACAGGCTTACAAGTCTTAATAATATGTGCAGTTCCTCTTCTAATAGGTTTAAAAGGTGTTGTTGTGCCTTGCGGAAAAGTAATTACCCAACCATCTTTAATAGCTCTTCCAATATTTGAGATATCAGAATTTTTTACCTGTCTCTTTACGTCTTTACCATCACTTCGCCATGTTCTGTCTATAGAAACCGAACCTGCATACGCAAATAATTTTGGCAACAAACCAGATTTCATGGTCTCTCCTGCCGCAACAAAATAAATATTTAATTTTGGATGCCATATATACCCAACATTCTTAATAGTATCATCTCTACCTTTTAAAGCCGCGTTAAACACATGAAACATTGCTGCTACATCTGCAAAATAGGTTTGGTGATTTGAAATAAATAAGACATTACTGTCTGGTAAGTTTCTTAAAATCTCAGACCCTTCTATTTGTAGACTATTAAATTTATTATAGCGACTATGAGATATCAATCCGAAAATTCTTATTATCAATTTTTTTAAAAATAAAATATGACCAAAAGGATTTCTTTTTATAAATGGCATTGTTAGGTTTGTTTACAAGGTTGGTTAAGAACAAACTTACAAAACAAATCATAATTTTTAATACTTTAAAAGTTCTTTAATTTCAGAAAGCATCATAGCCGTGGCGCCCCACACAACATAACCATTTAATTTAAAGCAAGGTACATCCATATTTTTCATGTAAGATGTTGTTAAATTTTCGATAGATAAAGCACTGTCATTTAATAAATCTTCTAATAAAACCTCTATAATATTTTCAACTTCATAATTAACTGAAAATTTTGGCTTTTCTGATAGCAAAGCTAAAAAAGGAGTTGCTAAAAAATTACTAGGAGCTATATAAACAGGGGTTATTTCTCTAAAAACAGTTCTAGAAGCTACTTGAACCCCCACTTCTTCGAATGTTTCTCTACGTGCGGTTTCTTGCAAATTAGCATCTAGAGCATCTACTTTGCCACCAGGAAAACTTATTTGTGCAGAATGTGTGCCTTTGTAACTGGCTCTTTTTGTTAGTAAAAATGTAGTTTTATTATTTTTATTTGGATAAAATAAAACCATAACAGCAGCCTTTCTTGGGTTATTTGCCTTTATTTTATCTGAATTATATTTTAATCGTAATGCTGGCGCTAACTTAAATTGTGCCTCTAAACCACCTAAATTTCTAGTTTTAAGAGCTGGTATTTTACTTTTAAAGTGATTAAATTCCAATTGAAAATAGTATTTTTAGCTAAATTATAGAATTCTGTAGAAATTTAATATTTTTATTACTAAATTTTTGAATACTTGTATATGAAAAATACCTACAAAAAATTAATATTAAGTATTTTATTAGATGTTATTGGTTTTATACCAATTCCTTTAATTAGTATACTTTGGGCACCTTTAGCAGGTTATATAATGACTAAAATGTACAAAGGACGAAAAGGTAAAGTTGCTGGAATTATTTCTTTTTTAGAAGAACTATTGCCTATAGACGTCATTCCTACATTTACTATTATGTGGATATATACTTACATTTTAAATAGGGAAACACCTAAAAATGTTATTAAAAAGTAGTGGTTTTATTTAAATAAAAAGCTGAATCCTAGTTTACTTAAAAACTTTTTCTGGGCATTTGAGAAAAATTTAAATTGTCCAAAAAACCAACCCACAATTGGCAAGGTTAATTGGTATATCGGAAATATTAATAAAAATCTTAATGGATAGTATAAAAATCCAGATACAGTTTCCGGGTTTAATCCGAAAAATATAATAACAGGCTTTGCCACCCAAGTAGCAAAAGAACCATTAATTGCGAAAACAATAAAAATTGCTATAATAGCCCAATTGCTTTCAATACCCCAACGTTGTTTTAATTTTTCCATAAAAAATTTAAGCTTCTAATTTTGATTTCCTCAACATTAACCACACTCCTATCAAAACTAAAGGAATACTTAAAACTTGTCCTGTATTTAAAGGACTAAAAAACCATTCTTGTCCTCTTTGCTGAACTTGTGGCTCTTTTAAGAATTCTATAAAGAAACGTAAAGACCACAAAACAGTCATAAATATGCCGAAAAGAAAGCCTATTTGTTGTTTTTTATTTGTTTTCCAGTAAACTAACCATAATGCTAAAAACAAAGCTAAATAACTAAAAGCTTCGTATAATTGTGTTGGGTGTCTTGCTGTTGTTTCTCCTGCTGCTTTAAAAATTACTCCGAAATTACTACCTGTTTCTTTACCATAAATTTCTGAATTAAAAAAGTTACCAAAACGAATAAAAAACCCAGCAAAAGCAACTACAATGGCCAATCTATCTAAAATAAATAACCAAGGCTTCTGTAAATGTTTCTTAGCATAAAAATACAAAGCTATTGGTATACCTATGGCTGCACCATGACTTGCAAAGCCAGTAAAACCTGTAAACTTCCATCCTTTAATAAAACCGAAAAGAGTACTATTTGCATTTTCTTTTATGGGTAAAAATATTTCTAATAAATGGTGCTGATAATAATCCCAACTATAAAAGAAAACATCTCCTAAACGCATTCCTATTAACATAGAAAGAAACACATACATAAATAAAGGATCTACTTTTTCTACAGGGATTTTATCTTCTATATAGATTTTTTTCATGATGCGTAGCCCTAATAAAAAGGCAGTAACAAACATTAAACTATACCAACGAATTACAAAAAAACCTAAATCTATTCCTATCGAAGGATTCCATTCTATTGCTAAAAAACTCATATATTTTATTATTATGTTTAGCTACTATATATAACTATATTATTTTATCTGGTACAGGATCATAACCACTTCCGCCCCAAGGATGACAACTAAAGATTCTTTTCAAAGCCAACCAACCTCCTAAAAATAAGCCATGCTTTTGCAAGGCCTTAACTGTGTAATGCGAACACGTTGGGTTATACCTACACGTTGCTGGGGTAAAGGGTGATATTGCTACTTGGTAAAAACGAACCAGCAAAATAAATGGATATGAAAGTATTTTTTTCAAAAATTATCTACTTAATTAATAGAAAACGTTGTGCCTTCTTTGCCATCTTTTAGTTGAATACCTAAAGCAATCAACTCATCTCTAATTTGGTCAGATAAAGCCCAATCTTTATTCTCTCTTGCTTCTTTTCTTAATTTAATAAGCAACGCCACTACTCCATTTATTTTTTCTGAATTATCTTGAGAGTTTTCATTCATCAGACCTAAAACATCAAAAACAAATGCATTTAAAACAGTCTTAAACTCTTCTAAATCAGCTGCAGTTAAACCTGCATTTTGTTCTTTTATTTGATTTACAACTTTTACGGCTTCAAACAAATTTGCAATTAGCACAGGGGTATTAAAATCATCATTCATTGCACTATAACAAGACGCTGCCCATTGTTGTACATTAAAAGTAGATTTTTTACTCGGTTCAATTTTTTCTAAAAAATGAACTGCTTCCATCAGTTTTGAGTGTCCTTTTTCTGAGGCCTCTAAAGCTTCTCCAGAAAAATCTAAAATACTTCTATAATTTGCTTGTAAATTAAAGAAACGAACCACACTTGCTGTAAATGCCTTTGGTAAAATATCGTTTTCTCCAGATAAAATTTCATTTGGTAAAATAAAATTTCCTGTAGATTTTGCCATTTTCTGACTATTTAGCAACAGCATATTGGTATGCATCCAATAATTAACAGGTGTTTTACCGCTACATGTTTTAGATTGCGCAATTTCACATTCGTGATGCGGAAATTTTAAATCCATACCGCCACCATGAATATCAAATTGTTCTCCTAAATACTTTGTACTCATTACAGAACACTCTAAGTGCCATCCAGGAAAACCGTCGCTCCAAGGCGAAGGCCAACGCATAATATGACGTTCGTCCGCTTTTTTCCAAAGTGCAAAATCTTGTGGATTTTTTTTATCTGATTGTCCGTCTAATGTTCTTGTATTATGAATTAAATCTTCTACTTTTCTTCCAGAGAGAATGCCATAATGTTCCTTTTTATTATACTCAAGAACATCAAAATATACAGAACCGTTTACTTCATAAGCAAAACCTTTTTCTATAATATCTTTAATCATTTCTATTTGTTCTACAATATGCCCAGTTGCTGTTGGCTCTATACTTGGTGGTAAAAAATTGTAGTTTTTAAGCACATTATGAAAATCTACAGTATAACGCTGCACCACTTCCATTGGCTCTATTTTCTCTATACGTGCCTTTTTAGCAATTCTGTCTTCGCCCTCATCTGCATCATTTTCTAAATGCCCCGCATCTGTTATATTTCGCACATAGCGTACTTTATACCCTAAATGCAATAAATATCTATATACAACATCAAAAAACATAAATGTTCTTACGTTTCCTAAATGTGCGTTACTGTAAACCGTTGGTCCACAGACATACATACCTACATAACCTGTTGTTATGGGTTTAAAATCCTCTTTCTTTTTAGAAAGAGAATTGTATACTTTTAATTGATTTTCTTTGTAGCGTTCCATTAAAAAAGTGACTAATTACAGGGGATAAAGATAGTTACTTTATTAAGAATAGAGAAATGGAATTTAAGTGAAGTTTTGTAATTTTTCTTTTTAATTAATTATCTTTAAATTTGCATAATTACTAATTTAATGAATGATAAACCTTCTGCACTACAAGAAAAAGATGGAGTTTCTAAACCAGAAACCACCAGTAAAATTTCTGCGGAAAAAATTAAATTAAGCAGGGCTAAGCAATTCTCTGTAAATGAATTTGTTACTGGAATTTTAAAAGGGAATATTACGTTTTTAAGCAAAGCTATTACTTTGGTTGAAAGCACCAATAAAAAGCATCAAAAAAAGGCTAATGAGATCTTAGATTGTTGCTTACCTTATGCAAATAAGTCTATTAGAATAGGAATTACAGGCGTTCCTGGTGTTGGAAAAAGCACATTTATAGAAACTTTTGGAAAACATTTAACTGGCCAAGGAAAAAAAGTAGCAGTTTTAGCAGTAGACCCAAGTAGCTCTGTAAATAAAGGTTCTATTTTAGGAGATAAAACAAGAATGGAAGAACTAGTAACAGATGAAAATGCTTTTATTAGGCCCTCTCCTTCTGGAACCTCTTTAGGTGGGGTTGCTCAAAAAACGCGCGAAAGTATAATTTTGTGCGAAGCGGCTGGTTTTGATACAATAATTATTGAAACAGTTGGTGTTGGGCAGTCTGAAACCGTAGTGCATTCTATGGTAGATTTCTTTTTGTTATTGAAGTTAGCTGGCGCTGGAGATGAATTACAAGGAATAAAACGTGGAATTATAGAAATGGCTGATGCCATTGTTATAAATAAAGCAGACGGAGAAAACAAACAAAACGCTAAAATAGCCAAGGTAGCCTTTAACAGAGCATTGCATTTATATCCGTTAAAAGAAAGTAAATGGCAGCCAAAAGTACTTACAGCGAGTGCTTTACACAATACAGGTATTAAAGAAATTAATACAATGATTGCAACCTATATAACCCTTACAAAAGAAAATAGCTATTTTGATAAAAAAAGAAATGAGCAAAATAGATTCTGGTTGCTATCTACTATAGAGCAACAGTTAAAAACTAACTTTTATCAAAATCCGAAAGTTAAAAACGCACTACAAGAAGAGATTGATAATTTAGAGACAGGAAAAACAACACCTTTTAATGCTGCAAAACGGTTGTTAAATTTGTAAACTTTTTATAGAGATCATAGTTATAAATATAAGTAAAAAGAAAACATTAAACGCACTTATAAAATTAGTGGTAAAATTTTTAAATTCACTAAATATTTGTAGTATTGTAGGCATTAAAAAACTAAATTTTGACCACTGCAACAAACAAACCATCTTGGAAAAAAAGACTTCATGAAATTATTTATGAGGCAGACACTAAGGAGGGTAAAGTATTCGATGTAATTTTATTAATAGCAATTCTTGCAAGTATTTTGTTGGTAATGCTAGAAAGTGTAGAAAGTTTTGATAATAAATACCATGCCTTATTAAACATTGGTGAATGGATAATTACTATTTTATTTTCAATAGAATACATCCTTCGTATAATATCTATTAAAAAGCCAACTACATATATTTTTAGTTTTTTTGGTCTTATAGACTTTCTATCAACAATACCCATGTATTTGTCGCTTATTTTTGTCGGTTCTCAAGGTTTAGTAGCCTTAAGAGCACTGCGTTTATTGCGTGTTTTCAGAATTTTAAAATTGGCAAGATATATTGGCGCTTCAAATAAACTAATGCTAGCCTTAAGGGCAAGCAGTGCTAAAATAGCTGTATTCTTATTCTTTGTCTTAATTGTTTGTATTATTTTAGGAACTGTTATGTATATGGTCGAAGGAGAAGAAAACGGATTTACGAATATTCCAAAGAGTATTTATTGGGCAATTGTAACTTTAACCACGGTTGGGTTTGGAGATATTACACCACAAACCCCTTTAGGTCAATTAATTGCAAGTGCAATTATGATTTTAGGATACGCAATTATTGCGATCCCTACAGGTATTGTAAGTTCTGAAATGACCAGAAAAGATACTGATGAAATTGATACAAATACACAATCTTGCCCAGCTTGTTTGCATGAAGAACATACGGACGGTGCAACATTTTGTCATAATTGCGGAAGCATTTTAAATTAAATGAGTACAAATCAAAATACTTTAATTACCATTGTTGGTCCTACTGCCATAGGCAAAACTGCTTTAAGTATTCAACTAGCAAAGACTTTTAATGCAAGTATTATTTCTTGCGATTCTAGACAATTTTTTAAAGAAATGACCATTGGTACTGCAGTACCTGAACCAGAAGAATTAGCTGCGGCTAAGCATTATTTCATACAAAATAGAAGTATTTTTGAAGAATATAATGTGGGCGCATTTGAAAGAGATACTTTAGAAAAACTTGATAAACTTTTTAAAGAGAACCCTATTCAAATAATGGTGGGCGGTAGCGGTTTATACGTAGATGCTGTTTTAAACGGTTTGGATTATTTTCCTGAAGTAGCTACTAAAACACGTGAAGCATTGGCTTTAAGATTAGAAAAAGAAGGTATTAAAGTACTGCAAGAGCAATTAAAAGAGCTAGATTTAGAAACCTATCAATCTATTGCCATAGAGAATCCGCATAGAATAATGCGCGCTTTAGAGGTTTGCATTGGCACAGGTATACCCTATTCCACTTTTAAAAACAAGCCTAAAAAACCAAGAAACTTTAAAAGTATTAAAGTAGGCTTAAATGCAGATAGAGAAATTATTTACAATAGAATTAATAAACGTGTAGATTTAATGATGCAGAATGGCTTGCTTGAAGAGGCAGAAACCCTGCACCAATATAAAGAATTAAATGCATTGCAAACCGTTGGCTATAGGGAGTTGTTTTCTTTTTTAGACGGAATCTTTACAAAAGAATTTGCCATTGCAGAAATTAAAAAAAATACCAGACGTTTTGCTAAAAGACAATTAACCTGGTTTAAAAGAGATGAAAACACATTGTGGTTTGATTACTTAACTGATAAAATGACAATAATCTCAAAGATTTCTGAAAAAATTAACATATTAAAAACATAACATACTTTTATAAGTCAGACCATTGTATATCTTTGTAACACTAAATATAAAACATGAAACTAAAAATTATAGTATTATTTATTGCTTTTATTAGCACATTAACAATTGCTCAAAGTAAAGTTGGCACAATTGATAGCGATTATGTGATGGGCATTATGCCGGAGACAAAAAGAGTTATGGAGCTTACCCAGCGCTATGGTGCAATTTTAGACTCTTCTTTTACCATAAAAGTAGAAGATTTTAAAGTGAAGTTAGAAGATTATAAATCGAAAGAACAAGGGATGGGTGAATTGGAAAAAAAAACAATTCAGAATGAACTGGCGGGCTTAGATCAAGATATTAAAAAATATCAAAAAAACGGAAATACTTTAATGGGTTTAAAAAGAGACGAATTGATGCGTCCGTTATATACCAAACTTAGCGAAGCAATTGCTATTGTAGCTAAAGAGAATGGTTATACACAAATCTTAACCATTACGGGCAACGAATTTGCATATATAGATTCTAAGTTTGATGTTACCGAATTGGTAATTAAAAACTTAGGGATTACAATTCCTGAACCAAAACAATAAATTAGAAATAATTACAAATTTAAAAACCTCACATTTCATAAAAATGTGAGGTTTTTTTTATCTAGTGTGTTTTAACTTTACTCAAACTCTTTCATTTCCGAATCATAGAACAAGCCTGCTTTATCCATTAAATCGGCTAATTCTCCTGAAATATCTTCTTCATTTTCTCCTGTTAAATCTTCAAACCACTCTATTTCATCATCTTTTAAGTTGATCATAAAACGAGGAAACTCTGTATGTAAGACAAAAATATCATCTGGTGAGTTGCTGTTATCTGCTATTAGAAACTTTGGTAAATTCATTTTTTTATTTGTTTTTAACAAGAAGTTTAACCTCTTGTCTACTATTTATTTTATTTTTATTGTTGCTCTTTTATTAATTTTAAAGTTAAGGAATTAAATCGAATGAATAATAAAACGGAAGCTGTTGTTAAACCAGCTAATAAACCAAGCCAAATGCCAAAACTGCCATACATTTCTTCTTTACCAAGAAAATAAGAAACAGGAAACCCAACAACCCAGTAAGAAATAAAGGTTAAAATAGTTGGTATTTTTACATCTTGCAATCCTCTTAAAGCACCTAAAACTACTACTTGTATACTATCTGAAATTTGAAAGAAAGCAGCAGCTAACAATAAATTTGATGCAATACTTAACACTTCCATATTATCTTTATAATTAGTAGCATCGTTTAAATCTACATAAACATTTGGTAAACTTTTATGGAAAATAAAGAATAACAATGCAAAAAATACAGCTAATAAAATACCAAGCAGAAAAATAGAAAATGAAATTCTTCGAAGTTCCTTATAATTTTGTAGCCCTTTTTGGTTGCCTACCCTAATCATAGAGGCAACACTCAAACCCATAGCCACCATAAAGGTCATAGAAGATAAATTTAAAGCAATTTGGTTTGCCGCTTGCGAATTTTTACCCAACAAACCACTAAGCCATATAGCAGCAGTGAAAATAGCAACTTCAAAAAACATTTGCATTGCACTTAAAGAGCCAATATTCACAATTTTTTTTATCATTAAAAAATCTAAAGTAAATAATTTTATATTTCGAACTATTTTACGAGAGCGTTCTTTGTATCGCAATAAAGTCCATAGATAAACAACCATAATAACTCTAGAAATTAGAGTACCAAGAGCGGCACCCACCATACCCATCTCTGGGAAACCAAACTTCCCAAAGATTAACAGGTAATTTAAAACTACATTTATAATATTGGCTATTAAAGTAGCATACATAGGGTATTTAGTCATAGACATACCGTCTGTAAACTGTTTAATTGCTTCGAAAATAACCAATGGTATTAAAGAAAATGCTACCAAATTTAAATACGGAATTGCCAAAGCCACCACTTCTTCTGGTTGTTTCATTAAATACATTAGCGGTCTCGAAAAAAGAACCAATAAAAAAAGTAAAATTCCTAAAGTTGTACATAAAAACAAACCGTGTTTATAAGTAGATTTTGCTTGTTTAAAGTTATTAGAAGCATCTGCTTCTGCTATTAATGAAGTTATTGCAGTAGAAAAACCAATACCTATAGACATTGCTATAAACATAAAGCTATTACCTAAAGAGACAGCCGCTAGTTCTGCAGTACCTAATTGGCCAACCATAATATTATCTACAAAGCTAACAAATGTATGTCCTAGCATTCCAAGCATTACAGGCGCTGCTAGTTTCCAATTATACTTAAACTCAGATGTGTATTGAGAGATGTTCAATTTATAGTGTTTTAAAAGATTGCAAAAATACAATTAGTAAATAGAATAATCCTTTTTTCAACCTGTTTATAGCTTAATTATAAAAGACAAGAAACTATTTAGAGATAAACGTTTTTATTTAATAGGTTTGAGGTCTAATGTGATCATAAATACTATAATTATTCTTACTTTTGATTTTCAACTAAAACAAAAAAAATGGCAAATATAACTTTAAAAGGAAACCCAATAAATACAATAGGAAATTTACCGGAAATTGGTACTAAGGCTAAAGATTTTTCATTAAAAACAGTAGCATTAGCAACAAATTCTTTAGCTAATTTTAAAGATAAAAATATCGTTTTAAATATTTTTCCATCTGTAGATACAGGAACTTGCGCAACTTCTGTAAGAGAATTTAATAAAAAAGCTGCAAAATTAGAAAATACTGTTGTTTTATGTATTTCTAAAGACTTACCATTTGCCCAAGCTCGTTTTTGTGGCGCAGAAGGAATAGAGAATGTAGTAATGTTGTCTGATTTTGCAACTGGAAGTTTTGGAAAAGACTATGGTTTAGAAATTACAAACGGTCCTTTAGTGCACTTGCATTCTAGAGCAGTTATTGTTATAGATACAAACGGAGAAGTAATTTATACAGAACAAGTTTCTGATATTGTTGATGAACCGAATTATGAAGCAGCATTAAAAGCGATGTAGTTTCATGAAAAATTTAAAAGATAGTTTTATTAGAGGAAGAATGCGAAGTTTAAAGTTTGCATTTAAAGGTGCGTGGTTATTATTAACTACAGAAGACAGCATAAAAGCCCAAATGTTTATGGCCATTATTGTGACTGTTATGGGCTTTTATTTTGATATTGCTAATATAGAATGGATGCTGCAGTTCTTAGCCATAGGTATGGTTTTAGTTGCAGAAGCTTTAAATACAGCAATCGAAAAAATTGCCGATTTTGTGCATCCAGATTTTCATGTTAAAATAGGTTTTATAAAAGATATTGCTGCCGGTGCACCTACCTTTGCCGGCATTATCTCTTTAATTATTGCAGGGTTTATTTACATTCCAAAATTCAATTTACTATTTTAGCGTAACTTACTTAAACAAAACAAGATACTTATTAATGGCTAAAAGAAAACCTAATGCAGAAAAGGCTGCAGAACTATCTGAAATAAAACCAAGCGTTTTTGCCTTTTTAAAGACAAAACAAACACAAACAATTTTTGGTTTTTTTCTAATATTATTTTCTCTTTTTTTATGTATTGCTTTTATTTCTTTCTTTTTTAATTGGCAAGAAGATCAAAGCACTATTCATAAATTATCTAATAGGGCCGTAAAAAGTAAAAATCTATTAGGTAAAATTGGTGCAAATTTAGGGCACTTTTTTATTTATAGAGGTTTTGGTATTGCAGCATTTATAGTTTCTTTTCAACTTTTTGTAACTGGTCTGTCTGTATTGTTGCGTAGAAAGTTATCTAAAATAGTTGTTTCTTGGAACTGGTCTTTAGCAGTTATGGTACTTATTTCTATAAGCTTTGGATTTTTACATGAAAAATTTGCACTGATTTCTGGTATTATAGGTTTTGAAATAAATTTATATTTACAAGATTTTGTAGGAAAAACAGGACTTACCATACTTCTCATTTTCTTTTTTATAGCATACATTGTTGCAAAGTATAAAGTTAATTTAGATAATTTTATAGCTCGTATAAGACAGAAAAGAAATAAAAAAGAAGCATTATTTGGCACAAACCAAGAAAATGATTCAGAAGACCTTGCTACCAAAATAGATTCAGGAAAAATCACCCCCACTATTCCTTTAAACTCAGAACCCAATAATAAATCAGAATTTGAAAAATCTGTTATAGATTTGAAGCCTACTATTTCTAAACATTCTGAAGTAAAGGCAAAAAAAGATGGTATTTCTCTAACTATTGAAGAAAATTTAGAACCTAGTTTAAAGCCTGAAGCTCTTGCTGCAGAAGAATTAGAACCCATAGTTGAAATTGACGTAGCTATTGGAAGAGAAGAAAAAAGTGTTGCAGAAAATTTATCTGATAAATTAGTACAAGAATTTGGTGAGTTTGATCCTAAATTAGAATTAGCAAACTTTAGATTCCCTACTTTTAATTTATTAAAGCAATATAATGAGACCATTTCTATAGATCCAGAAGAGTTAGAGGCTAATAAAGATAAAATTGTAGAAACCCTAAAAAATTACAAAATTGGTATTGCAGAAATTAAAGCAACTGTTGGCCCAACCATCACATTATACGAAATTGTGCCAGAGGCAGGTATTAGAATCTCTAAAATTAAAAACTTAGAAGATGATATTGCATTGTCTTTATCTGCTTTAGGAATTAGAATTATTGCACCAATACCAGGAAAAGGGACTATTGGTATTGAAGTACCCAACAAAAAATCTACCATTGTTTCTATGCATTCTGTCATTTCTTCAAAGAAATTTCAAGAATCAGATATGGAGTTACCAATTGCGTTAGGAAAAACAATTTCTAATGAGACTTTTGTTGTAGACCTTGCAAAAATGCCCCATTTATTAATGGCTGGTGCAACAGGACAGGGTAAATCTGTTGGTTTAAATGCCGTATTAACATCATTATTATATAAGAAACATCCTGCTGAAGTAAAATTCATATTGGTAGACCCTAAAAAAGTAGAACTTACATTATTCAATAAAATAGAACGTCATTATTTAGCAAAATTACCAGATGTAGAAGAGGCAATTATTACAGACACTACAAAAGTGGTACACACCTTAAACTCGCTTTGTATAGAAATGGATAATAGGTATGATCTTTTAAAGAACGCAATGGTTCGAAATATAAAAGAATACAATACCAAGTTTAAAGCACGTAAATTAAATCCAAATGATGGTCATCAATTTTTACCATATATTGTTTTGGTTATTGATGAGTTTGCAGATCTAATAATGACAGCTGGTAAAGAAGTAGAAACACCTATTGCACGTCTAGCGCAGCTTGCAAGAGCTATTGGTATTCATTTAATTGTAGCAACACAGAGGCCCTCTGTAAATGTAATAACAGGTATTATTAAGGCAAATTTTCCTGCAAGAATAGCATTTAGAGTAACCTCTAAAATAGATTCTAGAACAATCTTAGATGCAGGTGGTGCAGATCAGTTAATTGGTAGAGGAGATTTATTATATACCGCAGGCAATAACCTTAGTAGAATACAATGTGCTTTTGTAGACACCCCTGAGATTGAAAAAATTACAGATTTTATTGGCTCTCAGAAAGCATATGCTGATGCCTATTTGTTACCAGAATATATAGATGATGAAAGTGGCACAAGTATTGATATAGATATTTCAGATAGAGATAAACTATTTAGAGATGCTGCCGAAATTATTGTAACAGCGCAACAAGGATCTGCATCTCTTTTACAAAGAAAATTAAAACTAGGCTATAATAGAGCTGGTAGATTAATAGATCAATTAGAAGCTGCAGGTATTGTAGGTGGCTTTGAGGGTAGTAAAGCTAGACAAGTTTTAGTAGCAGATTTTGTAGCTTTAGATCAATTATTAGAAAACGAAAAAAACATATAATCTCTTGTTATAAAGAGTGAATACATATTAAACCATGAAAAAATCAGTAATTTTATTTTTAACACTTCTTATAAGTGCCGCTAATTATGCACAAAGTGAAGTTAAAGCAAAATCTTTATTAGACGAAGTTTCCCTTAAAATGGGAGGTTACGAAAACATGTACATTGGTTTTAGTCAGACCTTAAGTAATGAAGACGCTGGTATAAAAGAAGGAGACGAACCACCTATAAGAGGAGAAATAAACTTAAAAGGTGAAAAGTATAGTTTAAATTATCTTGGAAATCAGTTTATTTATGACGGTTTAAAACTACATGTAATAAATCATGATGAAAAAGAAATTTCTATTTCAGATACAGATTTAAGTGATGATGATGGGTTTATCTACCCTTCTAAACTCCTAACTTTTTATCAAGAAGGATATAATTTAGAAATGGGAAAAACTGTAAACATAAAAGGAAGAAAAATTCAATTTGTTACCTTAAATCCTATTGATAGTAATTCTGAAATTATAAAAGTAGAACTAGGTATAGATGCAAAAACCAAGCACATTTACAAACTAATTCAAACAGGTTCAAACACTTCAAAAACAACGTTTACAATAACAGAATTTAAAAAGAATGAAACTTTATCTGCAAACTTCTTTACATTTAATAAGGCAAAATATTTAAGTAAGAATTACACCATAGACTAATACTGTCAATTAACAGGAAATTAGTAGCATATTTATATTTAAGAAACTACTTTTGCTTTAATGAAAATTTTAGATAAATACATCTTAAAAACATTCTTAGTACCCTTCCTAGCAACATTTCTAATTGTTTTATTTGTTTTAGTAATGCAGTTACTTTGGCAAACTTTTGAAAACATTGCAGGTAAAGGTATTAGCTTGTCTTTTATTCTAAAATTTTTATATTATACTTCTTTGAGTATTGTACCACAAGCCTTGCCAATAGCCGTGTTATTATCTTCTATTATGGCTTTAGGAAGTTTAGGAGAAAACTATGAATTTGCCGCAGCCAAATCTGCAGGCGTTTCATTGCAGCGTTTGGTAAGACCTCTTATGTTTTTAACTCTAATTTTAAGTGGAGTAAATTTTTTGTTTTTAAACAATATCTTTCCATATGCTATTTTAAAACAGCAAAATTTATACTATAATATTAAGAAGAAAAAACCTGCTTTAGCGTTAATTCCTGGAAGTTTTAACAGCGATTTACCAAACTATCAAATTAAATTTGATGAAAAATATGGTGAAGAAAAAAACCTATTAAAAAATGTTTTAATTTACGATTTAAGCTCTAGAAAAGGAAATCAGAAAGTAATTACAGCAGAAAGAGGAAAAATTATATCTGAGGAAGGAAGTAGATACATGACCTTTATTTTATACGACGGTTTTTACTACGAAGACCACACAAAAACAACAAGGTCTAGAGCTAAAAAAGAAAAAATGCCCGCTTCACAAGCCACATTTAAAGAATATGAATTTAATATAGACATTTCTGATATTGTAGGCGATGGTGCATTAGATGAAGAGCGTTTTAAGAATAACTTTAAAATGCTTAGAATTAATCAGCTAAACGATACAATTCCAATTCTAAAAATAGATTATGATGATATATTAAAATCTAGATCTAAGTCTATTTCTTCAATTTCACAAGCTAAACTATTATATAAATATAACGATTCTTTAAAAGCTAAAAATATAGATACGCTTGGTACTCTAGAAAATTTTAATTTAAAAGAAAAAATTAGCATTCTAAATGGTGCAAAAACAAAAATAAATAGTGCTTTAACTAATGTGAAAAACAATAGTAAAAGTATAAAATGGAAAAGAAAAACATTAAATTTTTTCGATTCTGAATACTATGGTAGAATTGCATTATCATTTTCTTGCTTAATATTATTTTTTATTGGCGCACCCTTAGGTTCTATAATTAGAAAAGGTGGCTTTGGTTTGCCAATGATCTTAGCAATTGCTATTTATGTTACTTATTTTTTCGGTAATACCATGGGTAAAAACTTAGCAGAAGAAAGCTCTATCCCCTCTTTATTAGGCTCTTGGCTTTCTGCAATGGTTATGATTCCGTTTGGAATTTTTCTAACCAGAAGAGCAACAAAAGACAAAGGATTATTTAATATAGACAACATTTTAGTACCCCTAAAAAAATTATTTCAAAAATTTACCCTCAAAAAAGAAATTTAAAAGTATGACCTCTTTATCAAATAAAAAAACCACACAATTAAACAATATTGCAGATGCAATTGCAGATGTAAGAGACGGAAAAATAATTATTGTTGTTGATGATGAAAATAGAGAAAATGAAGGTGATTTTTTAGCTGCAGCTGAAAAAGCAACTCCAGAAATGATTAATTTTATGGCAACACATGGCCGTGGATTAATTTGTGCACCTTTAACAGAAAAACGTTGCAAGGAGTTAGAGTTAGGAATGATGGTAGAGAACAACACAGACCCCATGGAAACTGGGTTTACTGTATCTGTAGATTTAAGAGGAAAAGGGGTTACAACCGGAATTTCTGCTACCGATAGAGCATTAACAATACAATCCTTAATTCAAAAAGGTACAAAATCATATGATCTTGCAAGACCAGGACACATATTTCCTTTAAGAGCGAAAGAAGGCGGCGTTTTAAGAAGAACAGGACATACAGAGGCAGCAATTGATTTTGCTCGTTTGGCTGGTTTAGAGCCTGCAGGAGTTATTGTAGAAATAATGAATGAAGATGGCACAATGGCACGTTTACCAGAACTTTTAAAAGTTGCTGAAAAATTTGATATTAAAATAGTATCTATAGAAGACTTAGTTGCTTATAGAATGGAACATGATTCTTTAATTGACAAAAAAGACGACTTTAATATTACTACGCGTTTTGGTGAGTTTAGATTGCGTGCTTATGAACAAACTACTAATAATCAAGTTCATATTGCATTAACTAAAGGTTCTTGGTCTATAGAAGAAAGTGTTTTAACACGTGTAAATTCTACTTTAGTAAATAACGATATCTTGGGAACTTTAACCAATAATGCAGACAAGAAACTAGATCAAATGTTTCAAGTTATAAATGAGGAAGGAAAAGGTGCTATTCTTTTTATAAATCAACAAAATCAATCTCAAAACTTGTTATCAAGATTAAAAGTTTTAAAAGAGAGTCAAGAAATAGGAAATGTAAAAGCCCCAAAAATAAAATTAGATAATAGAGATTTTGGAATTGGTGCTCAAATTTTACACGACTTAAACATTAGTAAACTAAAATTAATTACAAACTCTAAACAAACAAAAAGAGTAGGTATGATTGGGTATGGTTTAGAAATTGTAGATTATGTAACGTATTAAGCTTATTATTTTTATTAAAAATTAAATAATTACAGCTGCTCCACTTTCTAACTCAATCGCTTTTTTATTTTGAAGAAATAATCTTGCAGTATGCTTTCCTTGAAGCGTAATTATGTCTTTTTCAACAGAAAGCCAACTACCTTCTCGTAGGCCTAAAACAGGAGTTTCATTAAAAACATGAAACTCTTTTATTCTAGTCTCTCTTGTTTCTCCCATGTGCGTAGAACCTGCTACAGGATCTAAATAATGCCCATTTATATTGAAAGGAATACAACATAGAGCATTAAAACTTGGCGGATATACAATTGGCATATCGTTGGTGTTCTTCATATTAACGCCGCAAATATTACTTCCTGCACTTGTCCCTAAATAAGGAATACCGTTTTCTATTGCTAACTTTAAATCGGTTAAAATGTCTTTCTTGTAGAGTTGATTTAGCAATTCAAAGGTGTTTCCTCCGCCTGTAAAAAGTCCTGCTGCATTTAGAATTGCCTGTTTCGGGTTCTCAAACTCGTGAATTCCTTTTACATTTATATTAATTTCAGCAAACGCTTTTTTCACAAGGGTTGTATACCCATCATACGAAATGCCACCTGGTCTTGCATACGGAATGAATATTATCGTTTTTACATTTTTAAAGTGCGCTTGTAATGTAGGCATTATATAGGCTAAATACCCACTTCCATAAACAGTTGAAGTACTCGCGATGATCATTTTTTTCATGATTCAAAAATAACAAAATTGTTTTATAAAACGCACTTTAACAAAAATTTACCCATTTATTAATAGATTTTTAAGAACCTCTTTATATTTCTTTGCAATATGAAGTATCTGCTATTGTTAATACTATTGTTTTTATTTAGTAACAAATTAATATCTCAAGAAGAAAGATTGTTTATTAATGGTAAAGTTCAACTAAATAGTTTGGCTATCTCAGATGCTCATATTATTAATTTGAATACAAAAATAGGAACAGTATCTGACCCATTAGGTTTTTTTAACATTCCTGTAAATGTTGGAGATAGCCTGAATATATCTCATTTAAACTTAAAAGAAGTAAACATTATTATAACCAAAGCCCATTTAAAATCTTTAACCTTAAGTATTGTATTTAAAGAAAAGGTAACCTCTTTAGCTGCTTTTACACTAGAAAGACCCATAGGTATATTTGAAGAAGAAAAAGAGGTGTTTACTTATAATGGGCCAATTATAAATGCAAAAACATTAAACCTGCCTTATGCAAGCACAACTGCTAAGCCAGACAACAAAGTATTTAAAATACAATCTGGTTTTGTAGTAGGTTTAGACAATTTATTAAATTTACTTAATGGGAGCGTTAAGAACGCAAAAGGGTTAAGAATATTAAGTTCTGAAGATAAGCAACTGGTAAAAATAAGGAAGTATTTTACAGATGATTTTTTTATTACCGATTTACAAATACAGCAAAATAATATAAATTCTTTCTTAAATTTTTGTATTCAAAAAAACATTATTTCTTTATTTCAAAAGAAAGATTATTTAAATATTACCAAAATTTTACTAAAAGAAAGTAATCAATTCCCCCAGAAAGATTCTTCTCAAATAAAAATAGCGTTTAAAAAGATTTCAATTTAATAGCTTCTTCTTTTTGATTTTATTAAATTTAACTTAAATATGCTAAAAAATGCTAAAAAAATTACTTCTTGTATTTCTATGTTCATTTGCATTTACCTCTTTTTCTCAAGAAAGAAGAACCTTAATCTTGGGTAAAATTGTAGATACTTTAGCAATTGTAAAAAACGCAAACATTATCAACTTAAAAACAAATCAAGGTACTTTTTCTTCTGATGCTGGAGAATTTAGAATATTTGTAAAAAAAGGAGACTCTCTTAGAATCTCTTCTATTCAGCATGTTACAAAGTTTATCTTAGTCGATAAAAAAACTGTAAACACCAAAGCTATAACCGTAAAATTAATAGAAAATACAGTTGTCTTAGATACCTTCGAATTAAAAAGAAACCATTTATTTGGCAGATTAGGCATCGATTCTAAAAGTGTGCCTACCAATAAAAAAGATTCTTTGTTAAGAGAACGAATGGATTTCTCTAAAATTAACATGAAGGTTGTTGCTCCAGATGACCATATAGATAATATGAAACCACCGGTTAATAATACAGATCCTACAGCCAAGTTTGCAGGCGCTGGTGTTAGTGGAATAATCCCTTTTAAAGGTTCTGCGCGTCTGTGGGCTTTAAGAAAAGAGCTAGCTAGAAAAAAAACCTTTCCTTACAAAATAATGGCAGAGTTGGGGGAGAAATTCTTTTTTGATCAATTAAAAATTCCGGTAGACAGGTATTTTCATTTTTTAGAATATTGTAATTTTTTAGGTATTGAAGAACTCCATAAAGACAAAAGAATATTAGATATTATTAAAATTTTACAAACAGAAAGTAAAACGTACTTAGAAATTATAAAAAATGACTAATTTGGCAGAGTACTTATTTTTATCATCCTATGAAATATAAAAAAATATATTTACTCCTTTTAATTTTGCCACTTCTCTCCTTCTCTACTCACAAATATTATCTAAGTTTAACGCAGATAGAATACAAGGAGGCAACAAAATCTGTACAAATAATTATCAATGTTTTTATGGATGATATTGAAACAGCTTTAAATAAAGACAATACTATAGACCTGCAACTTTCTACAAAAAAAGAGCTAAAAAATAATGATATTTATTTTGAAAATTATTTAAGAAACACACTATCATTTAAAATTGACAATACCTTAAAAGAATTTAAGTACTTAGGAAAAGAATACGAAGGAGATTTGGTTTATTTTTATTTAGAAATAGAAAACATTCCAAAAGTTTCTTCAATTGAAGTTCATAATAAAATATTATTAAAACATTTTCCGAAGCAAGAAAATTTAGTAAAATCTAAAGTGAACACTAAAAACAAAAGTGTTTTACTTTCTAAAGATCATTATAAAGAATTACTAACCTATTAACTAAATACAAACCAAAATAAACTTTAAATTATGAGAAAAATACGGTTATTACTCCTTTCTATTGTATTTCTTACAAGTGCATCGTTTGCGCAAGATTCTAAAACAAAAGAAGGCCATACAAATGAGAATAAATTTAAGCAATTAACAGCACTTTTACCAACACCAAACCTACAAAGAACTGCATCTGGCGCGCCAGGTTTAAAATATACGCAGCAAAAAGTAGATTATACAATGGATATTGTTTTAGATGATGAAAATACCAGAATCTATGGAAATGAAACCATTACATACCATAACAATTCAGATGATTCTTTAGGGTACCTGTGGGTGCAATTAGACCAAAATATGAGAGCTGCAGATTCTAAGACTCCAGATATTCAAACCAGTAGTATACCAAATAGTACTTCTACAAAAAGATTTAATAAATCTTATATAGACACTCCTTTTGATGGCGGTTTTAAAATTGAAAGCGTTAAAAATATAGATAACACAAATTTATCGCATACGGTTAACCAAACAATGATGCGTATTAACTTAGATTCACCGTTGGCTTCTGGAGAGAAATTTCAATTCAAAATAAAGTGGTGGTATAACATTAATAACCATAGAACAGATGGTGGTAGATCTGGTTATGAGCATTTTGCTAAAGACGGAAACAACAATTATGTAATTGCACAGTTTTACCCAAGAATGTGTGTTTATGATAATGTAGAAGGTTGGCAAAATGATCAATTTTGGGGACGAAGTGAGTTTGCTTTAGAATTTGGAGATTTTACTGTAAATATTACAACACCAGAAGATCATATGTTAGGCGCAACTGGTATCTTAAAAAATGAAGGTGAAGTTTTATCTAAAAAGGAACTAAAAAGATTAAAAAAAGCTAGAACAACTTTTGACAATCCTGTGTTAATTAGAACCCAAGAGGAAGCTGAAAAAATTGAAAAAAGTAAATCTAAAAAAACTAAAACCTGGAAATTTTATGCAGAAAATGTACGTGATTACGCATTTGCAACTTCAAGAAAATTTATTTGGGATGCAATGGCAGTAGCTATTAATGGTAAAACAGTAATGGCATATTCTTTATACTCTAAAGAAGCAAATCCATTATACGGAGACCACTCTACAAGAGCAGTTGCACAAACTTTAAAAACATACTCTAAGTATACATTTGATTATCCGTATCACAAAGCAATTTCTGTAGATGGCCAAATGGGAATGGAATATCCACAAATTTGTTTTAACCCTGGTAGACCAGACGCAGATGGAACTTATTCTGACAAAGTAAAATATAGAATGATAAAAGTAACCATTCATGAGGTTGGACATAACTTTTTTCCTATGATTGTGAATTCTGATGAAAGACAATGGACTTGGATGGATGAAGGATTAAATTCATATATGGAAATGCTAGCAGAGTTAGATTATGACAAAGATTTTCCTATTACAAGAGGATATCCTAAAAATATTGTAAAATATATGTCTGGCGACCAATCTACCATTGCACCAATAATGTCTAAAGGAGACCACGTGTATAGTTTTGGTAGCAATGCATACGGCAAACCCGCAACTGCTTTATGGATTTTAAGAGAAACCATTATGGGAAAAGAATTATTTGACCATGCCTTTAGAACCTATTCTCAAAGATGGATGTTTAAACACCCAACACCTGCAGATTTCTTTAGAACTATGGAAGATGCTTCTGGTATCGATTTAGATTGGTTTTGGAAAGGTTGGTTTTACACAACAGATGTTACCGATATTGGTATAGAAAGCGTAAAGAAATTTTATGCAACAAATAATGCATCAAAAGAAACCATAGATTTTATTGAAGATACTAGCGAAGGTTTACAGATTACAAAACCTAAAACTGCAAAAGACAAGTATTTTTATGAAATTACATTTAACAAACCCGGTGGTTTAGTAATGCCAATTATTGTGGCATATACTTATGAAGATGGTAGTATTGAGAAGAAAACATACCCTGCAGAAATATGGAGATATAATGACAAACAAGTTACAAAAGCATTGCATTCTGACAAGCAAATAACTAAAATTGTAGTAGATCCAGATTTAGAAACTGCAGATGTAGATTTATCGAACAACAGTTTTCCGAAAGCAAATAAAGACAAGTTTAGTAAATTTAAAACAAAAATGAAAAACTAACTTTTATTTTTAAAAAATTTAAAAAAGCGGTGTAAATTAATTTTTACACCGCTTTTTTTATAAAGGTTTGTTAAAATTTTAACAAGTTTTGTAAAAACTGCTTATATATGCCTAAATTCGGCGCATTATTTAATTCAAAATATACAACATGAAAAAACTTTCTTTACTCGTCTTTTCTCTTTTCTTTATCACTTTTGCAACGATTGCGCAAGAAGGATCTAAAGAAGAAAAGAAAACCCAGCAAGGGCACACAGATCAAAATAAATTTAGACAAATGAAAGATGTCTTTGCAACCCCTAATGATCAGCATGCTGCATCGGGTGCACCTGGTCATCAATATACACAGCAAAAGGTAGATTATAATATGGACATTCGTTTAGACGAAAGTGCTAATAAAATTTATGGTGATGAAAAGATTACGTATCATAACAACTCTAAAGATAACTTAGAATATTTATGGGTACAGTTAGATCAAAACATGAGAGCAGATGATTCTAAAACACCTTTAGCAACTTCTAGCAGAGCAGATAATTATGCAACCCCAGCTAATTTTAAAAGTTCTTACATGCCTCAAAAGAAAGGTTTTGGTTATGACATTACAAAAGTAGAAAGTAATGGTAAACCACTATCGCACACCATTAATAGAACAATGATGCGCATAAATTTACCACAAGCATTAGCTCCTGGAAAAACATTTAAATTTAGAATACAATGGAATTATTTAATTAATGACATAAATAAAGACGGAGGTCGTTCTGGATTAGAAACTTTTACTGATGGAAACAACAACTACACTATAGCACAGTTTTTTCCAAGATTGGCTGTTTACAATAACGTAGAAGGATGGCAAAATATGCAATTCTGGGGCAGATCTGAATTTGCACTAGAATTTGGAGATTACGAAGTAAACTTAACAGTTCCTGCAGATCATATTGTAGAGGCTACCGGATCTTTACAGAATGAAAAAGAAGTACTTACAAAAACACAGCGAAAGCGTTTTGCAAAAGCAAGAACATCTTTTGAGAATCCTGTGTTAATTGTAACCCAAGAAGAAGCAGAAAAAACAGAAAAAGGCAGAGCAACAGGTACACAAACCTGGAAATTTAAAGCAAATAAAGTACGTGATTTTGCCTTTGCAACTTCTAGAAAGTACATTTGGGATGCAATGGCAGTAAACATTAATGGTAAAACTGTAATGGCAACTTCTTTATATCCTAAAGAAGGAAACCCTTTATGGGAAGAGCACTCTACAAGAGCAATTGCAACTACTTTAATTGAGTATTCTAAATTAACTTTTGATTACCCATACTCTAAAGCTGTTTCTGTACATTCAGAAAGACAAGGAATGGAGTATCCAATGATTTGTTTCAACTATGGAAGACCAAATGAAGATGGTACTTATTCTGATAGAACTAAAAAAGGAATGTTAGGCGTTATTATTCATGAAGTTGGTCATAACTTTTTTCCTATGATTGTAAATTCTGATGAAAGGCAATGGACTTGGATGGATGAAGGTTTAAACTCTTTTGTTGAAATTTTAGCAGAAGATGTATATGATGCAGAATTATTTGCATCAAACCCTGCAAAAGAAATTACAAGATATATGGGCGGAGATCAATCTAATATTTCTCCTATTATGTCTCAAGGAGATTATGTAAAACAATTTGGACCAAATGCATATTCTAAGCCAGCAGCTGGGTTATACATCTTAAGAAAAACAATTATGGGACCAAAATTATTTGACCATGCATTTAGAACGTATTCTAAACGTTGGATGTTTAAACACCCAACACCAGAAGATTTCTTTAGATCTATGCAAGATGCGTCTGGTATGGATTTAGATTGGTTTTTTAGAGGATGGTTTTATACTACAGATGTAACAGATATTGGTATTAAAGAAGTAAAAGCCTTATATTTAACTGACAAGCCAGGTGAAAGAATTACAAAGTTAAAAGAGCAATACAAGCAGTATTTTGACCGTTTAGGTGATTTGGTATATATTACTGATAAAAAAGAAGATGCGAACGCAAAAGCTATGGATGCGTATTCTGATGGACAAAAAGTACCTTCTTATATCTATTCTGTAGAATTTGAAAAGCCAGGTGGTTTAATAATGCCCATTATTGTAGAATTAACATATAAAGATGGCACTAAAAAAAGAGAAACTTTTCCTGCACAAATATGGATGAGAAGCGATACAACTGCAAAAAGAATTTTTGCGTCTCACCAAGAAATTACAAACATTGTTGTAGATCCAGATTTTGAAACTGCAGATGTAGATACTTCTAATAATACTTGGCCTAAAAAAGTTGCTAGTAAATTTGAAGAATTTAAAGGAAAGTTAAAAGACTAATTACAGTTCTTTTAAGACATAAAAAAGCCTCGGTTACAAATTGTAACCGAGGCTTTTTTTATATAAATAAAACTGAGTACAAACTACCCCGAGTAAGTTACAAAGTTTCTTGGCGTCTCATACAAGGTAACTTCTAAATCTAAGTTGGTAGGCAATAAGTTTCTTAATTTATTATAGGTAACCACACAAATATTTTCTGCTGTAGGGTTTAAATCTTTAAATTCTGGTACTTCTAAATTTAAGTTTTTGTGATCAAAAGCCTCTTCAATTTCAGATTTAATATGGTTTTTTAAAATTCCTAAATCAAAAACATACCCAGTTTCCGTATCAATTTCTCCTGTTAATGAGACAATTAACTCGTAATTGTGACCGTGAAAATTAGGATTACTACATTTATTAAAAACCTCAAAATTCTTCTCATCACTCCAATCTTTTCTATACAATCGATGTGCTGCATTAAAATGTGCTTTTCTGTGAACTGTTACTTTAGGCATTTGTTAGTTTTTTATAAGATTTTTCAAAAATAATTTTAAACCAAGCTGTATAAATTGAAGGATTGTCTTCGATGTCTTTCTTTACATCCTCTAATTGCATCCATTTATAAGCTTCTACTTCTTCTTTATTTACATTTGGCGAGGCTTCATATTTACCAACCATTACGTGGTCTAACTCATGCTCTGTTAAACCATTATCAAAAGGTGCTTTATAAATAAAAGAAAAAACTTCTGTAATATCTGTTACAAAACCCATTTCTTCTTGCAGCCTTCTTCTTCCTGCCACTAAATTAGTTTCTCCGTCTCTTTGATGAGAGCAACAAGTATTTGTCCATAATAATGGAGAATGATATTTAGATGCAGCCCTTTGTTGCAGCATTAATTCTCCTTTTTCATTAAAAATAAAAACAGAGAAAGCTCTATGTAATAATGCTTTTTCATGTGCTTCTATTTTTTCCATTAAACCAATTTGCTGGTCGTTTTCATCTACTAAAATAACGTGCTCTATCATTAGAACAAAAATAAGGAATGAAATATCAATAAAGGATGAAAATACATGAAAAACAATCAAATTTTTCTATTCTTTTATTTTGATGATTTATCTTTGGAGTAATAAAACAACCTATTTGATATGAAAATTATAGTAAAACTGCTTTTAATTTTAACTATTTTCTCTTTTTGTGCTTGTAAACAAGAAGCTTCACTAAAAATCAAAAAAACAAAAGATCACACAAAAAAAAATAGGACACCTCTTAAAAATGACTTAGAATCTAAAATTATAAAGCCTTGGGACAGTTTAAATAAAGATAATGTAGAAGCCTTTTTTACTGCTTATGGAAAACAACATAAAGAAAACAAAATTCTTATTACAACAAAGTTTGGTACTATAAAACTTCGTTTATATGATGATGTTCCTATTCATAGAGCCAACTTTATATTTTTAACAAAATTAAAGTATTTTAATACTACCGTTATTTATAGGGTTGCAAAAAACTTTGTAATTCAAGGGGGTAATTCTGATGAAACCTATACCAGAAAACAAAGAAGGTTGTACGGTAATTATTTATTAACACCTGAATTTAAAAGCAATAGAACACATAAATATGGCGCTTTGGCAGCTGCAAGACAATGGGAAAAGAATCCTAATAAATTATCAAGTCCGTTTGAGTTTTACATGGTACATAATAGAAAAGGAAACCATCATTTAGATAACCAACACACTGTTTTTGGTGAAGTAATTTCTGGTTTTAATACTTTAGATAAAATTTCTAGGGTAAAAGTTGGTGTAGATGAGTGGCCCGTAGAAGACATAAAAATGACTATTGAAGTCTTAGATTGACATCCTTTTTCATGAAATTTACTAAAAATTTATGCATTGCAACTCATCACAATTATTTCAAATTTATGCTACATTAAAAGGCGTTAAATGTACAGGTTGCTTTTAATACTTATCCCTTTAAAATCAGCATATAAATTATAGAATAAAAGCTATCTTTGCACCTCAATTTTTGTAGATGAATTTTTTAAAAGAAATAGAACGTAGAAGAACTTTTGGTATTATCTCGCATCCAGATGCAGGTAAAACAACGTTAACAGAAAAGTTACTACTTTTTGGTGGGGCAATTCAAGAGGCGGGTGCTGTAAAAAACAATAAAATTAAGAAGGGTGCTACTTCAGATTTTATGGAAATTGAGCGTCAGCGTGGTATTTCTGTAGCTACTTCAGTCTTAGCCTTTATTTACAAAGACAAGAAAATAAATATTCTAGATACCCCAGGTCACAAAGATTTTGCGGAAGATACGTTTAGAACTTTAACTGCTGTAGACAGTGTTATTGTTGTAATTGATGTTGCCAAAGGTGTAGAACCACAAACAGAAAAGTTAGTTGAGGTTTGTAGAATGAGAAGCATACCAATGCTTGTTTTTATTAATAAATTAGACAGAGAAGGTAAAGATGCCTTCGATTTGTTAGATGAAGTTGAGCAAAAACTAGGTTTACGTGTTACACCAATGAGTTTTCCTATTGGAATGGGATATGATTTTAAAGGAATTTATAACATCTGGGAAAAGAAATTAAATCTTTTTTCTGGCGATAATAAAACAACAATATCAGACGGAGTTGTCTTTGATGATTTATCAAACCCAGAATTAGATAAAATTATAGGAGAAGCAGCTGCCGAAACATTGCGTGAAGAAATAGAGTTGATTGAGGAAGTATATCCACCTTTTAATCAAGAAGAATATTTAGACGGAAAGCTACAACCCGTATTTTTTGGTTCTGCCTTAAATAATTTTGGTGTCAAAGAATTGTTAGAAGCTTTTATAGAAATTGCACCATCTCCGCAGCCAAAAAAAGCAGAAGAGCGTTTAGTAGACTCTAAAGAAGAGAAATTAACAGGTTTTGTTTTTAAGATTCATGCAAACATGGATCCTAAGCACAGAGATAGGCTTGCCTTTATAAAAATAGTTTCAGGAACCTTTAAAAGAAATGCACCCTATTTGCACGTTAGAACAGGTAAAAAAGTAAAATTTTCTAGTCCGAATGCCTTTTTTGCAGAAAGAAAAGAAATTGTAGAAGAATCTTTTCCTGGAGATATTGTAGGTATTCATGACACCGGAAACTTTAAAATTGGTGATACTTTAACACAAGGAGAATTGCTTAACTTTAAAGGAATTCCTAGTTTTTCACCAGAACATTTTCGATATGTAAACAATGCAGACCCAATGAAATCTAAACAGCTATACAAAGGTTTAGACCAATTAATGGATGAGGGTGTTGCACAATTATTTACCTTAGAAATGAATGGACGAAGAGTGGTTGGTACCGTTGGTGCACTGCAATATGAAGTTATTCAATACAGATTAGAGCATGAATACGGCGCAAAATGTACTTATGAAAACTTAGCTGCTCACAAGGCATGTTGGGTAGCACCAGAAAACCCTAAAAGTGATGAGTTTTTAGATTTTAAACGCGTAAAGCAGCGCTATTTAGCTAAAGATAAACAAGGGCAATTGGTTTTTTTAGCAGACTCAGAATTTACAATTCAAATGACTCAAAATAAGTATCCATCAGTAAAATTACATTTTACTAGCGAATTTAAAAAATAATAAATGATGAAAAAATCCCTATTTTTTTTAGCGCTATTTTTAGGCTTAAACACGTTTTCTCAGCAAAGTGATTCTTATTCTTTTTTAGAGACAAAAGAGTTAAAAAATAATATAAGGTTAAACTATACCACGGTTCATATGCCAAATGAACTAGATATATATGGCGATAGTTTTAAAATAAAACCAACCATGGGTTTGGTAGGGCTTAACTGCAATTTACCTATAAATAACTGGCTATACACTGGTGCAGGAATGCATTTTGCTGTAACCGGAGATCAAGGTGGTCTTTTTACATTGGGAGTTACTCTTGGTGTAAATAAAAAATTATATAAGAACCTATATTTTGATGCAAACATGCATTTTGCTGGCGGTGGCGGATACAGAATGTTAGTAAACGGCGGAGGACTTTTGTATTCTAATATAGGGTTACAGTATAAAAAAGATGGATATTCATTTGGTGTGCAGTACGGAAATGTAAATTTCTTTACAGGATTTATCAATAATGATAACATTTCATTTTTTGTAGAAATACCAAATGCCTTAAGAGCTGCTTCATATAAACAGGCACAAAAAGAATTTACTGTAGATGATACCTCTAGAGATGAATTCTGGAAAAAACCAGCGGTAAAAAATGTGCAACAAGTAACTTTCGACTTTTTCTACCCTATTGGAGATTCTAGAACCGACTCTTATCAAGGAAATAAGTTAATTGACAATACTTTGTATATTATTGGTTTTGAATACCAACGATATATAACCAACAACACTTTTGCCTATGTGCATACAGATACTATGTATAAAGGGCTGGTTGCAGGTTTTATGGATCTATTTGTTGGAGTTGGAAAAAACTTTGTAGAAACAAAGTATGTAAATCTTTTTGGAAAATTTGGAATTGGTGGCGCTGGAGGTAGAATTTATCAAGAAGGTGGTTTAACAATGTACCCAAATGCAGGTTTAGATATTAAACTTACAGACAACTTTGGTTTAAGTGTGCACGGCGGCTACCATAGAGCAATTGGGGGTACTTTTGAAGCCTATACCTTAGGTACCAGTATAAAATATTATGGTTTAAGCGGGGGTAATAAACATCCTTTTACAGGAAAAAAAATAAAGACTTTAAAAACACAAGGAATTAGGGTAAATGCAGAAAACCAAACCTATTTTAATGTGGCAAAATTCGGAATTCCTGCGAGTGATTTGCAGTTAATTGCAATCAGAATAAATTACGACCTTAATCGAAGATTCTATGTCTCTGGCGAGGCCTCTTTTGCTTATGAAGGAAAGTCTGGTGGTTATGCACACGGGTTATTTGGTTTAGGTGTAAAAAGCAATACCTTTTCAAATGGTAAATTCTCTGTTTTTGGTGAAGTAAATGCAGGAGTTGCAGGAGGCGGACGAGTAGATACTGGCGAAGGTGTATTGCTAAGACCAACGGCGGGTGTTAATTTTCATTTAACTGAAGATTTTTCTGCACATATTTCTGGAGGACAAATGATTTCTCCTTTTGGTAACGTAAATTCAATGAACTTTAATATTGGCCTTTCATACGGTGTTTCTATATTAAACTCAAAAAAATAAAAACACTAGTTTAAGTGCAGTCCAAAACTAGTGTCTAATTAAAAACCTTAAGACTGTTACCCCAAATTTAGGGATAAGGAAAAAATTAAAAATTAAAGATTATGAATAACGGTATATACGCCAAGTTCACCACTTCAAAAGGTGAAATTTTAGTACAATTAGAACATGAAAAAACTCCGGGAACAGTAGGTAACTTTGTTGCTTTATCTGAAGGGAATTTAGAAAACGCTGTTAAAGAGCAAGGAACACCTTATTATGACGGCTTAAAATTCCATAGAGTAATACCAGATTTTATGGTACAAGGAGGTTGCCCACAAGGATCGGGAACAGGAAACCCTGGTTATAAATTTGATGATGAATTTCATTCAGAATTAAAGCATGATGCACCCGGAAAGTTAGCTATGGCAAATTCTGGCCCAGCAACAAACGGAAGTCAGTTTTATATTACCCACGTTCCTACCCCATGGTTAGACGGTAAGCACACTGTTTTTGGCTCTGTAGTGCAAGGACAAGATATTGTTGATGCTATTGCGCAAGGAGACGAATTATCTTCTGTAGAAATTATTAGAGTTGGTGCAGACGCAGAAGCTTTTAATGCTATAGAATCTTTTAGAACTTTTGAAGGCTCTAGAGAAAAGCGTGAAGTTAATGAAATAGCAAAACAAAAAGAAATGTTAGATGCTGTGGCTCCTGGTTATGAAGAAACAGCAAGCGGTTTACGTTACCAAATATTACAAAAAGGAACGGGTAAAAAAGCTACAAAAGGTGCAGGTGTATCTGTACACTATAAAGGACAGTTATTAGATGGTACGGTTTTCGACTCTTCATATAAGAGAAAAGACCCGATAGACTTTAATGTTGGTTTAGGCCAGGTTATTGCAGGTTGGGATGAAGGAATTCTATTATTACAGGTGGGCGATAAGGCCCGTTTTGTAATTCCATCTAATTTAGCATATGGTGCAGCAGGAGCTGGAGGAGTAATTCCGCCAGATGCAACCCTAATTTTTGATGTAGAATTAATGGGTGTAAAATAAATTTACCTCTTTATTATATATTTTAATCCTCAAAACTTATAAAAGTTTTGAGGATTTTTTTTAGGATTATTTTCTCTTTGGAATAAATATACCTGCTCTATCCTTAAATTACAGGAAGTATTACTTCATTATTACCTCAAAGAAATAAGGATATTATTACATCAATTCATTTCTTCTTACAATTAGTACATCATCATCAGAAAAAGACATCCACCCAAAATCATATACCCAAAATAAAGTTTTATTTTTACTATTTATATGTGAGTGCGTGTGGTATTTAAAATTGAATTTCTTTTTTTCTAAGACCAATCTTTGCACTTTTTTTTGTTTTAAATTTTTTCCTAAAACCTCTAGCAAGATAGATCTATTACGATGTAAAATAACATCTATTTCTTTTACAGCAATAGCGGTTACTTTTCTTAAATTAACGTGATAGTAATTTTTACAACGTTCTGAGCAGAATTTTTTATCACACCTACCAATTAATATATTATTACATATTTTACATTTCATATTCGTTGTAAAGATATGATTATTATATTTTTAACTATTATCCGTTTTTAACGGTTAAAATATTTTTAGCGGGTTTTTCTTTTTATTACTGTTTTAAATTGGTTATTTTTAAATTCTATTAAAACTCCTGCACATGCCAATAAATCCTATAATTTATCAACCTTTAAAAAATGCAAGTCGTATTAAAGTCTTTATTCCTTATGAATTAAAGGAATTGAGAGCTGTTTTTAAGAAGATAGACACCACTTTCTGGCATCCTAGACAAAAACTTTGGTCTATTGTAAATACAGAAGAAAATTTTTTAATATTAAAAAAGGTATTGCCTAATTATAGGTTTGTAAAGAGCTTGGCACCAAAGCCTATTTTAATACCACCTTTAAATAATGCTGCTATAAACCAACTTTTTTTATTAGAAAAAGCACTAGTTTTAAAGCAATATAGCGCCTCTACTATAAAGTCTTACAAAAATATGTTTTCTGTATTTTTAACTAAGTTTTCTAACAAAGAATTGACTGCTATTACAAAAGAAGAAATAGAAGGCTTTTTATATGAACTGATAAAAAAAAATAAAATTAGTGTAAGCTATCAGAATCAACTTATTAATGCCATAAAAGCTTATTACGAGCATGCTTTGGGGAAACCAAGGGAATATTATGAAATTATGCGTCCGAAGAAAGCTTTAACAATACCAAACGTTTTAAGTAAAGGAGAAATATTAAAAATTATACAATATCCTGTACACCTAAAACATAAAGCTATTTTATGGACCGTTTATAGTGCTGGTCTTAGAATTTCTGAAGTATTAAATTTAAGAATAGTAGATGTACATTCTAAAGAAGGGTATCTCTTTATTAAAGATAGTAAAGGAAAGAAAGATCGAAAAACTATTTTGTCTGAACATTTAGTTACTTTATTACGGGAGTATTATAAAGCAGAAAAGCCTTCTTATTGGTTATTTGAAGGGCAAACTGGTGGTAAATATAGTACAAGCAGTGTGCGTGCTATTTTTAGAAAAGCGGTTAAAGAAACAAATTCTAATCCTTGGGCAACGGTGCATACATTAAGACATAGTTTTGCGACACACTGCATAGAAGACAATATAAATTTAAGGTATTTGCAAAATATGCTAGGTCATAACTCTCCAAAAACCACAGAGATTTACACAAAAACAATTCATATTAACAATAAAAATATAAAAAGCCCTTTGGATAATTTATTAAAAAACAATAAATTGCAAACTAAACAGACATAAAGCTATGTGCGATATATCAACAATACGCATATACAAGTGTTGTGCTTAATTTGATAACAATGAATAAACATCTATTTTTTTTATTTATAATCGCCTTTATTTTATTGTCATGCAAAACGGACAGGATTAGTGCAGACCTTCTTATTACCAATGCTAATATTTGGA